>Ga0208132_1000069_pt1 | contig 43268 bp, 45 predicted proteins | sample ETNtaG_16_FD_185785 | JGI IMG/M metagenome (GOLD analysis project Ga0208132, IMG submission 185785) | Marine microbial and viral communities from oxygen minimum zone, Eastern Pacific Ocean - ETNP201406SV199 (SPAdes) (version 2) | ecosystem: Environmental > Aquatic > Marine > Oceanic ... | reverse complement strand
TACGTATTCTTGATTGTCTTTGTCTGTCTTACTCATTAGTATTTCAAATAAATTTTATTTACCTTCTTTAGCTAAACGAATCCAAGCACTTGTGTCTTTATGGTCATTATTAACCGCAAACTGTATCTCCTGAATTTTTGTATTATTTTTCATCTTTATTGAGCCATTCCAAGCTTCCACCCATACACACTTCATGTCTGGCTTAACTTCACAGTTTCCGTTCTCACGGACACCTCCACAGGGCCCGTTCCTGAGTGTTTTTGGACAATTCATTGGACACGTCATACCTGTTGTTGATAAGACACAATTGCCACACATTTGACAGTCAAACATAAACCCCTTAACCTTTTTTTCAACCCAAGTAATGGGCCTATCAAGCTTGTCTCGAGTCAACATATTCACCCCCCGAAGTAGGGACAGAATAATTGGCGATGAAGCGTTATATAGCGCTTCATAGAATCTCGCATGCTTAGCTGCAAATAATCTCGCTTTATACATCTTACTTCTCTTCTTTTATCAAGTGCGTTACTTCAATTTCATCAAATACGCAATCTAGAGATCCAGTGCCAACCAGCCTGTACTCGTAATCAAATCCAAAATCTTTTGCATACTGTTCAGCTTCTCTATTCCATTGCTCGTTCTCAATCTGAGCTAAATAAACTAATTTATTGTAATTCGCAAAATATTCCTCAAACAACTCTGGGTGTCGATCGAGGCCAAGCCCTTTAATCATAATTCTTTGAAAATTTTTTACCAAATAATCTGTTAAATAAAAAGTACCTAGCTCTTCTTCAGTCATCTTATTAAAGGTTTCAGAACCAGCAAAAAACTCATAACAATGCGCGCCATCAATCCTTTTTGCATTGTATTTTTCCAAAACTCTATCGAGCTCTCCTCCCGTACCACAATCAGCATAAGCAATATAAATCTCTTCGTACATATCACCGTACAAAAACAAATATTCATCCACGCCTGGCGCTATCAATTGTGGTGAATTATGCCAGCTGGCTGGGAGACACTGCAATTTGACTTTATCAGATAAACCAGGATTTTGCTCTATCAGTCTGAGCAGGTCATACACAAGCGCCCCACAACCTAAAACCAATCTTCTTTTAGTTTTATCTGAGGTTTTGTTATCTGTGACCACGCTTTTTTCCCAAGCCGCGCACATACTCTTCCGCCATCTCGGAGCTCCGTGCAGCATCACGACCATAGGCAGGCACACCTATCGCGTCAGCGAATTCTTGGTTTAGTGGTGCTCCACCACACATAATATGGACATCTTTACGTAAACCGCGCTTCTCCATTTCTTCAACCACAACACCCATATATGGCATCGTTGTGGTGAGAAGGGCAGACATACCTACAATCACAGGCTCGTGCTCATCGATTGCCGCCAAATAGTTTTCTACCGGGTTGTTGATCCCTAAATTAATTACCTCAAAACCTGAACCTTCACACATCATAGAAACTAATTTTTGACCAATATCATGAATATCACCCTTAACGGTGCCAATTACAAACTTGCCTAAAGAGGTATCTTCTGAAGATTGAGCAAGAATTGGACGTAAGATATTCATACCGCCTTTCATAGCGCCAGCACACTTGAGAACTTCAGGAACAAACAAGATGCCATCCCTAAAATCTATGCCCACTATTTTCATTCCGCCAACAAGCGCATCGCCAAGCACGTCATTGGCGTCCCAACCACGATCTAAGAGAATTTTTGTACCCTCTGTAACCTCCTCATCAAGACCATCATATAGATCATCCTGAATCTGCTCTACCAGCTCCTTGTCGTCCAAATCGTTTAGATCAAAATCATCTTCTTCGCTCATCACGCACCCCTTTATATGGAACTTAATATTTGGTTGTAAAAAATGCGGAACGATACCTTGTATTATTTTTAATGTCAATCCATTTAATTTGTATTTTTTTGTGTCTTTATTTGCTTAGCCTAATATATACGATAAGCGATTGTAATTTAAGATAAATTTGAAGTTCTTTGGACTAGTAAAATAATGTTATTCTATCGCACTCATAAAGTTTTGATAAATTGTTCTTGCGCACCTCATGCATTCATTTATATTGGCATTTGTTTCTGTCTTCATACTATCTAATGCTCCCTCACCTAGCGCCGATCTTAAGGCCTCAGCGTAGGCAGGAACAGCACCCCAATTATCTACCGTATCAGGCTCGATTTCGACATGATATTGCATCGACCATGCATTTGTACCAATTCTCATTGCCTGCACTGAACAAATATCGGATTTAGCTAATATTATTGCTCCTTCTGGCGCCTGTGCAACACGTACCGAATGCCACTGCAAACATTGTTGCTTGACTGGTGTGCCCTGAAAAAGCGGGTCAGCCCTGCCTTCTTCCGTTAACTCAACTTCTAGCACTCCAATTTCCGGCGTTTTTTGTGGACCACAAGTTCCACCCAAAGCGTCAGCCAAAAGCTGGTGGCCTAAACACAAACCCAGATAGGGCTTTCCTAAATCTCTCACCCAATGACGTATAGCAGCTTTTTCATCTACCAACCAAGGACATTCTTCAATGTCCCAAACATCCATAGGTCCGCCCATAATCCAAAGCGCATCATAATTGTCTAGATTAGGGATTGGCTCTCCACGATGTAAATTAACAGCATCCCATTTAATTTTATCTTCTGCTAGAAATTGTCTGAGGGAACCTGGATGTTCACAGTCGATATGCTGGAAAACAAGTAAACGCATCCTAATCTCCGATTTATTTCCTGAATTGCAAATAAATATACCACTTTACTGTCATTCCTTAGTTATATAAATTATCAGGATATTCACTAATTAGAAATAATAATTTAGCTATACTGACGCAATTTGTTGAGCAAAATATAAGATGAGTCAATACAAAAAATTATTGAGTTTTGCTATTATTGCGGCAAGCGCGCTTTTGGCGATAAACTTTGGATTCAGATCCTCCCTAGGTCTATTCTTGAAACCTGTCTCGGAATCATTCGGATACGGCCGTGAAATTTTTGCTTTCTCACTTGCATTACAAAATCTTTTTTGGGGCTTGTTCCAACCTCTGGCTGGTGCCATTGCAGACAAGTACGGAACTGCTAAAGTAATCATCTTAGGCTCATTGCTTTACGCCCTGGGACTCTATATTACGGGAACTGCGGATGGTTTTATCGACCTTCATCTAGGGGCAGGCATCTTGATAGGAATGGGTATTTCGGGAACCGGTCTAGGGGTTGTACTTCCAGCTATGGCAAGAATGGTTAGGCCTGAAAAACGTGCCTTTGCCTTAGGCATAGGAACCGCTGCAGGTTCAGCTGGGCAGTTCCTATTAATACCCGTAGCGCGAGAATTTCTTGTGACATATGGCTGGCAGATGGCACTAGTAATAATGGCAGTCGCTTCACTTTCAATGATACTTTTCACGCCCGTATTTAAAGATGATAAAAAAACTGACACTAAAACAGATGCCGAATCCGAACAAAACCTAAGAGAGGCACTTAGGGAGGCCTCCAAGCATTTCCATTACTGGCTCCTTATTGCGGGCTTTTTTGTTTGCGGCTTTCAACTGGCCTTTATCACTGTCCATATGCCTTCCTATTTAGCAGACAAGGGTTTTGACAGTTCGGTTGCTGCAGCAAGCTTATCCATTATTGGGTTATGTAATATTGCTGGATCGCTTGCTGCTGGTCATCTTTCAGGAATCTATTCAAAGAAATGGATCCTAGCCTTTATCTATGGAGCAAGGTCGATAGTCATTGTGTTATTTCTTGTTTTCCCTATTTCTCTTTTTTCGGTTTATGCGTTCTCTTTTGCCACCGGATTTCTCTGGTTGGCGACTGTTCCTCCGACCTCGGGTCTGGTGGCACAAATGTTTGGCCTAAGATATATGGGGACACTTTATGGCATTGTATTTCTAAACCACCAGATTGGCTCATTTACTGGTGTATGGCTTGGGGGCTACTTGTTTGATACTACTGGCTCCTATAATCAGGTATGGTGGTGGGCTGCTATAATCGCTGCAATTACGGCGATTATCCATATATTTATTGATGAACGTCCTGTTGAAAGATTAAGGCATGCTGCCAAGGTTATATAGATAGCTTATTTATTTGCCGTATTATGATAATAATGCAACACTCTTGATTTGTGCATAGAGTTTTTTGCCAACCTTTAAATCTAGTTGTTGCGCTGATTTTCTAGTGATACATGAGAGCAATAAATCATTGCCGACCCTAAGCTTCACTAATACTTGGGCATCACCCTCATCTGCAATTTCATCGACAATAACAGGCAATATATTCAGAATACTTGTTTCACTTTGCTGATGAATAGTTAGACTCACATCGCGCGCCTCAATTCTAATCCTTACCCTGTCGCCCTTAGATAATTGCTTTCTTGGAACAGTAAATCGTCCACCAGAAAAATCGATATAAGTTAGCTTATAGTTCTCATCATACTCACCTACTATTGCTTGAATAAGTGAAGCCGCTCTCTCTCCGTGAGATAGGGTTAAATCAAGCCTGGTAAGCATTTCTGCAATTTCACCACTAGCCGAAACCTTGCCTCCATCAAGCAAAATCAATTGATCGGCAAGATATGCAACCTCATCAACAGAATGAGTGACATAGATTATAGGGATGTCCAGTTCGGTATGTAATAGCTCTAGAAATGGGAGTATTTCTTTTTTATGTTTTTCTCCAAGTGATGCTAAAGGCTCGTCCATCAACAGTATTTTTGGAGCAGATGACAATGCTCTTGCGATCGCCACTCTTTGGCGCTCTCCTCCAGATAGTTCAGCAGCTTTTCGATTAAGTAGATGATCTATTTGGAGTAGCTCTATTGCCTTCTCCATAACTGACTGATCGGATATCTTAGAGCGTTTATAGCCATATTCTATGTTGCCTCTAACACTGAGATGTTGGAATAAACTAGGCTCTTGAAAGACATATCCTATTGAACGTAGATGGGTAGGTAAAAAATGTTTTTCACTCTCCCAAATTGCGTCACCTACTTTCAAATAGCCGTTATTTTTTTCAAGTCCTGCAAGTGCTCTTAATAGTGTTGTCTTGCCTGAACCTGAAGGTCCGAAAATAGCAGTAATTCCTTTCAAAGATATGGATAAATCAACATCTAAAGAAAAGTTAGAGTGAGTAGTTTTTAATCGACACTCGATACCCATCAATCACCCCCTTTAAATAAGGAAAATCTACGATTCAAACTATAGACAACAACCAACGTGATAAAAGATGCCAACAACAATCCACCTGCAAGCCAATGAGCATTGCCGTATTCTAAGGCCTCAACATGGTCATAAATTGCAATCGAAAGCACCTGAGTCTCTCCAGGAATATTGCCTCCAATCATCAAAACAACTCCAAACTCACCTATTGTGTGAGCAAAACCAAGCACCGCAGCAGTAACAAAGCCTGTTCGAGCCAGCGGTACCGCAACAGTAAGAAATCGATCAACTGGTGTTGCCCCAAGTGTGGCAGCAACTTCCATCGGACGAGAGCCAATGCTTGAAAATGCATTTTGCAGCGGCTGAACCACAAAAGGCAATGAATATATAACCGAACCGACAACCAAACCTGCAAAAGTAAAGGCCAACGGTTGACCACTAATCCACTGTGAAATCTCACCCAAAGGACCATTTGAACCAAGTGCAATTAATAAATAAAAACCCAGTACAGTTGGCGGCAGGACAAGGGGCAAAGCGATTAAAGCCTCAAGCAATGCTTTTAGCTTCCAACGTGTACGTGAAAGCCACCAGGCTAGTGGGGTACCAAACAACAAAAGAATCACTGTACTTATAGCTGCCAGTTTTAGAGTGACAATCAGAGCATTTAAATCAAATTCATTTAACATTATGGTAAGCCATATCCAGATTCATAAATAATACTTAAAGATTCATCGCTTTTAACAAAGGATAGAAACTCTCTCGCCAGGGCGCTGTCCTTTAATAGCACTGCTTGCTGTTCAATTGGCCTATAAATTGACTGCGGCACTTCCCAGAACGAGCCACCAGTAGTGTGATCGGGGGTCCTAATTTGTGAATAAGCAACAAACCCTAGTTTAGCATTACCGCTACTAACAAACTGGAATGTCTGGGCAATATTTTCACCTCGCACCAGCCTTCCTTTCAAACTTGCCCAAATTTTAAGTGACTTTAAAACTTCTTCAGCAGATTTTCCATATGGCGCAAGTTTAGGATTGGCTATTGCCAAATATCGAAAATCTTTCTTACTAAGCACCTTTCCTTGTAAGTCAACATAGTTATCTATAGGACTCCAAAGAACTAACTTGCCCAGAGCATAGGTAAACCTCGTTCCAGAGTCGACCCTCCCTTCTTGCTCCAATAATCTTGCTCGCTCGGTGTCTGCTGAAAAAAATATGTCAAAAGGCGCACCATTGATAATCTGCGCGTAATGTTTGCCTGAAGAGCCAGGAATTAGTATCACTTTGTGTTGCTGACCTGAAGAACTAACTGTTTTTAACTCAAAGTGTTCTGCAATAACCTTAATGGTTGAATAAAAGTTGCTCGCCACAGCGACACGAAGTTCATCGGCAAGTAACCCTCTTGGACATAAAACGAGGAGAAAAGCCAGTAAAAACAAACTCAATAAATTTATCTCTGCTTTTTGCAAAAAAATATTCAATTTAATTCCTTATGACGTCGTTCCTATAAAGTAAGAATTTACTGACATAGACCATATATTTTGGATTTTGACCAACTTAACATGTATCATGTCGTATTGCTAAGGTTAATACATAAAAACATAATAGAATATTATTATAAAAGAAAAGCAAATTCCTATTGCAATGTAAATCGATGAAACTAAAAACGATACTACTCACTTTAACACTTGTTATTGGAATTAGTAATACCTCTTTTGCCGACTTCAATGATGGGCTAACTGCCTATAATTCAGGTGATTACACTAAAGCATTCCAAGAATGGCAAACCCTTGCTGAGGATGGCCAAGTAAGGGCACAATACAATGTGGCTTGGATGTATGCATATGGTGTCGGCACCTTGAAAGATTATGATGCCTCGGTTGCTTGGTATAAGATAGCAGCGGAACAGGGTTATGTTCATGCACAATACAACTTAGCGAACATGTATCTCAGAGGCGACATAAGGAATGATCAAGAGGCGGTGTACTGGTTCCGAAGAGCTGCCGAACAGGGCGACGCTCCGGCTCAATACAATCTCGGCCTAATGTACGCTAACGGCAAGGGCGTAACAAAAGATATGACTCAATGCAAAAAATGGATAAAGAAGGCCGCTGAAAACAACGATGCCAAAATCCGAGTACTCGCTGAAACTTTCTGGAACGAACAAGAACTTGAAAAGTACTAAACAATAAATTCAGCCACATAAGCTAATAAAAATTACCCAAACTATTTTAATTGGGGTTAAGTCTTTATAGCAACTACCGAACAAGATTCAATACTCGCTTTTTCAGCCTCAATGATTGCAATAGATTCAGCTGCCTGATTTAATAAATCGATATCGGTACTTTTGTCGGTCATAATCTCATCAACAAATGCCTGTATTTCATATTCATACCCCATCCCCTCACTGAGTTTAACCAGTTCGGGCTCATGACCTGATTGAAACACCTTCAGGGTCTCATCTTGATCCAACAAATAGCAAGCCGTCGCCTTTTCAAAGTTTGCTGTATAAGACATATTAAACCCATAGCCTTCCTGCATAGTCCAAGTACCCTCAGCAATGACCAGTGGATTTATTTTATTGCCGCTATAGATGTAGTTAGTTGCAACATGATCAATCCCGCCACTCGGCCCTTTATAGCCCTGACTAAAAACTGCATCAGGAACACCAAAACAACAGTTTATAAAATCTGTGTCATGAATATGAAGGTCCAATAGGGCGCCACCACACTCTTCTTTATTGCTATAGAATAAACCACCCGGATGGTTGGTTTGTCTTTTGCAGCTTAATGAAAGACATCTGCCGTATCTTTTATCGTCAATAACTTTCTTTAGCCAAACCCAAGCTGGCCAATAACGCAAACACATTGCCGACATAATATTCTTGGAGGAGTTTTTCGCTAAACTCACTATTTGTTGAGCCTCCGAATAGGTTCGCGCTAATGGCTTCTCTACCAAAACATGTTTACCTTTTGATAGTGCTTCTTGGACAAAATTGAAATGCAAATTTGTTCCAACACAAACATCTACAAGGTCAACATTTTTATCCTTAATGAGATTGATGCCATTTAGATACTGCTTGGCATTAACCTTTTCCACACTTCCCTTTGCTTGTCCGCTGATGTTGCCCTGAGCTTGACTGGAGCCATCTAGTCTAGCCTGTATTGCATCCGAAATTGCCACCACCTCGACTCCATCCATCCGTGCATATATATCGAGATGTGTCATCCCCATCATGCCAAGCCCTATCACACCTACCCTTAGTTTTTTTTTCATATTAGATGAGCACTCAAAAAGTAGTTACTAAAAATCAAACAATGCATCCATTGCGCTCGAGGTTCGCGCCAAAAGGGTTTCATCCCAAGGCAACATTTCAGCAATAACAGTGCCTTTATAACCAATCTGTTTTAACGATTTGATTGTTTCTTGCCAAGGCACATCCCCTGCACCTAAGTCACAAAAACTAAAGCTACCAGTCCAATCAAAATTTTCTCGATAATCTTTAATCTGGACTCTTTTAATTCTAGGGCCTAACAACTCAACCCAATGAGGCGGGTATTGCTGATAGCCAATTAAGTTGCCGATATCTAGATAAACGCCTAATTTCTCTGAATCAAAAGAATCTACAAAATCCCTCAACTCAATTGGCGAATAAAATAAACCGTTCCAGACATTTTCAATACATATATCTATATCCAAATCTTCGGCTATTGGCAGCAACTCATTAATCGCTTTTCGTGCACGCTCAAGCGCCCTGTCGTAGCGAACTATCTCACTAGAAATAGGACTTTTAACGACCCCTGGAACATATAGCAGTGCCTTGCAATCTAGATAGCTTGCTACCTTTAGCGCATCTTTATGAAGAGCAACCGATTGTTTGCGCATAGCTTCATCATCACTCGTTGGATTGATCGCCCAACTCATTCCGCTTGCCAAACTGTCAACAAAAAGTCCTGAACCATCGATTTGTTGTCGAATTTTTTGACACTCATTTTGAGTAGCTGAGGTAGTAAGCACACCTTGATTCGATATTGCCAGTTCAAGTGCGTCGAAGCCATGAGATTTGGCTTGCTTGATGGCTAAATCAATAGGATGAGCACCTTCTAACCCATTTTCAAAAGATAAGTAGCTGATGCCTTTAATCATTAAGTGTTCCCTTTAGTCAATATAATGAATCCAGCTCTTTCCATGTCTCAGTCATATCAATAATTTTCCCCTTAATTCGGCTTTCATCTATTGCCATTGCGACTAGACCTGCTTCTATAGCGTCCTTAGGACCAACAGGCAAAGAATCTGACTCTCCACGAAGGAACGATATGATGTCTCCACACATTAACTGATCAGCACCATAGTGTGCAGGATAATTTCCAGCAATTTCTGTACTTAAATAATTAAATTTGTGATCCTCTAGGCACTTTCCTGTTCGTGCATCAGTGATTCTAAGATCGCCTCGCATAAAATCCCCTTCTGCCATTCCACGGCTCCCTATAATACAAAAGCGTCGATGTTCGTCAGGAACATTAATACTTGTATGGAAAGAAAAACTAACATCGTTCTGGTATTCCAATAATGCATTTTGATGGTCAACAATATCAGCGTCACTGGTAAATGGATCGTCAGCACTTTCCCAGTATGATAATTTTTGCTGATAAACGTCATCGTGCTGATTACCCGGAGACTCCTCAGGGACAAAATTGCCTCTCCCACCAAAACTTGCAACTCTGATCGGCCTATCACCCACAACATTGTTATATATATCCAAGTCATGGCAACACTTTTCTAACATAAAGCCGCCTGAATATTTTTCTAAACGGCGCCAGTCACGCATAAAAAACGAGCCGTGATAGGGTGCAATATGCTCATTAGCCTCTATCGATGTAATTCGACCTAACATTCCTGCATCTATTGCACGTCGCAACTCTCGCATGTGTTGGGAATAACGTAACACAAGACCCACCATTAGTTGGTTTTCACCGTATTTATGTATTAATTTAGCAAGACTGAAACTTTCTGGCTTACTAATAACAATTGGCTTTTCTGTAAAAACTCTTAACCCTGCTTCTAGACCAGCTTTAATATGACCTAAATGGAGATGATTTGGTGATGCCACCCAAAGCAGGTCAAGGTTGCACTTGGCAATCATAGTTTCTACACTTTCATATTGTTGAAGTGGGCTTTTGATACCTTCAAGTAGCGGTAATCCGCAAGGGTCTGGGTCGACGTAACCGACCAATTCCAACTCTGGCATATCGGCTTGCATCATCTTAAGAACATTGCCAGCCCTTAAACCTAAACCAACAATACCAGTTCTCATAACTACCCCCTAACTAACTTCAGCCGCCTGTTTTCTGTGTAGCGCTATTCCTTGTGAATCAAAAGCGTGACACTTTGAAGGATCTATAGAAAGGCTGATTGTTTCCCCGGGATGAATTAGAGTGTCGCCAGGCAGTACGGTGCAAAAGTCATCATTGCCAGCAGCTGTACCATAGATGATTGCTGTTGCACCTATGTGCTCTACAACCTCTACATTCATTGACAATCCTTGATTATCGGAGCTAAGCACAAGGTCTTCAGGACGAATACCAAGCTCGATTATATCCCCTGACTTTGTCTGTCCTGTTTCAACAGGCAAAGAAATGGTTTCTTCACCAATGTTCACTTTCAACTCGCTACCGTCAACAACAGTACTGGTTGTGGTTAGAAAATTCATTTTTGGATGACCAATAAATCCAGCAACAAACTTTGTTCTGGGATGGTGATACAACTCCATCGGCGCCCCAAATTGCTGCACTACTCCATCATTCAAAACCACAATTTTGTCGGCCATCGTCATAGCTTCGATTTGATCATGGGTAACATAGACCATTGTGGTTTTTAAGTTTTGGTGTAGCTTAGCCAACTCAACCCTCATATCGCCACGAAGAGCAGCGTCCAAGTTAGACAGCGGCTCGTCAAATAGAAAGACCCTGGGATTTCGAACAATTGATCTGCCGATAGCGACCCTTTGACGTTGGCCACCAGAAAGCTGTCCGGGTTTAAAATCTAAACGATCGGTTAATTGCAGTATTTCAGCAGCACGATCAACTCGCTCCTTTAATTCAGCTTCATTAATTTTTGCAACTCTCAGTGGAAAGGCAATGTTTTCAAATACGGACAAATGTGGATATAGTGCGTAGGACTGAAACACCATAGAAATACCTCGATCAACTGGCTGTGCATTGGAAACATCCTCTTCATCAATAAATACATTGCCGCTAGTAGCCTCTTCTAAACCACAAATGATTCTCAGTAATGTCGTTTTTCCACAACCCGAAGGACCAACAAAAACAACAAATTCCTTGTCATCAATATTCAAGCTAATGTCTTTTAAAACCTCAGTTTCACCAAAACTTTTAAAAATATTTTCTAGCTTTAAAGTCGCCATATTTATGTCCTTGATTATGGCACATCAATCATGATATGCAGTTAATTATTATTTTTCTTACACCCAAGGGGACTATAAAAAGATACTTAAATAATTATTGAACTCAGATAAGTATCTTTTTACAGTTAGCCTTACAAGTGCGGGAGCAACGTTGCCGTTGCTCCTACTAGTAGTCAACTAATTGACTTACAGACCCTCTGCTAGAGTTTCTGCAGCCTCTGCAACTAGATCAGCAGCAGAACCTTCACCCAAGATCATGCCTTGGATGGCGCTGTTGATACCCATTTGAAGTGCTTTGAAGTCTTCAAACATTGGCTCAGGACCACCTCTGCCGATTGGATCTACAAAAGTCTGCCAATAGTCAGTAGTGTAGTAAACATCATCCATCATTTTCTCATATTGCAGAATTGGAGTTAAACCCCAGCTCGAATCAAGGTCATATTGAGCTTCACCAGATGTAAGAGCATCAGCTAACTCCATTGCAAGACCTTCATTAGCAGAGCCTTTGAATACTGCAACAGAGTCAGTAATCAACAATGTGCCGCTTTCACCACTTGGACCTGCAGGAATAGGTACAACAATCTCAGCAATATTTGCATTGTGTTGACCTGCGCCCCATGGACCATTGATGTACATTCCAATCTGACCATCATTGTACAACTGAGTCAATTGAGAACGCTCATATCCCATAGGACCTTCCTGAGCAACACCAGCTAATTTACCATAAAATTCTAGTGTCTCAATAGCCTCAGGACTGTTGAAAGTTATCTCACCAGTAGCTGCATCACTTACAGAACCACCATTACTATATAGGTAGTTAAGGAATTGGTGCATAGTGTTATCAAAGTCCTTTCCAGTTATGCCAATACCTGCAGCTGAGGTATTGTCATTAACAGCCTTAGCCATATTATAAAGTCCTGTCCAAGTTCTTGGCGCAACACAAGCTTCACCCGCTGCTTCAACTAAACCACAGTTGATGAATAGCGCTTTCGTAGAGAAAGCATGTGGGAAACCCCAGAATTGACCACCATCAGAAACAGTAGCAAGAATACCAGGCTGATACAACGCCTGTTTCTCCTCAGAAATATTTACTGGAAGAATTAGACCGCTACGACCTAGTTGCTTCAAGGTACGAGAGCCAATATAAGCTAGTCCTACTGGATCACCAGCAGCAGCAAGCGTCATTGATTTATCCTGACACGTACCCCAAGGAACTGCTTCTGCATTAACAGTGACACCAGCATGACTAGCTTCAAAAGCAGCTATAACAGCTTTATCGGCTTCACGTATTTCGCCACCACACATAACCATGTGCACCTCTTCTGCTTGCACTGGTGCCATTAATCCTAGCCCCATAACAAGTAAGAAGAGTGTTCGCTTTATATATTTCATTTTATTTCTCCTTTATTTTTACATTGAGCTACCAGATATTATTACTTTTCTGGTAACGCTTTATGTGAGTATTTTACTTCTCACTCCTTTACTGCTCCTTGTGTTAAGCCTGCTATGAGATGTTTCTGCAAAAACAGGAAGATTAACAACACGGGCAGAATTCCGACAAGACTTGCAGCCATCATTTCGTTCCACAATACGTCTTGGTATCCAATAAACTCGAATATACCTTGCGGTAGTGGCATGTAGTCTCTGTCTTGGTTAAACGTAATTGCGAATAAAAACTGTTGTGCATAGGCGCCAATAAATATTGCAACGCCAACGACAACTAAACCGGGTACTGCTAAAGGCAGAATCACTCTACGCAATGTATAAAGTCGCGATGCCCCATCGACAAATGACGCCTCTTCTAACTCATACGGTATCTTCTCCAGAAATGATTTAAGTAGCCAGATTCCTGTTGGTATAAGAAATGCGACACCAGGAATAATCATCGCCCAATAAGTATTCAACATGCCATACATTCTTAACAATTTATATAATGGAATCAGCAAAACCGCACCAGAGAACATATTGACAGCTAAAAATAGTGTAAGACTGACTGATTTTCCGCGAAAGCTAAAGCGCGCGTAGGCATATGCAGCAGGAATCACAAAAATCAACGACATAATAGTGACTGCAGTAGCTAAAAATACGCTATTAAATATATATCGTGGCAGTTGCGGTACCGTCACCCACATATCTCTATAGGCCTGAAAACTCATTTTATCAGACCAAAATCGACTAATAAAGTCCATAAAATCCATTGTCTCACCCACCTCTAACTCTGGTCGATGAAAAAGGTGAGTTAAAGGCCTTAGTGATGCTATAAACATTTCGACAAATGGTAGTAGCATGAATGTCAAGAATAATGCAATACAAAAATAAATTGCAATCTTGCGAGGCAGTGAATATTTGTCCATCATTTTGTTACCCCGGCATAGCCAAATTTTTTACTAACCCTTCCTAGTACAGTTAAATAGATAATCGAGAATACACCCAAAATTAGAACAACGAGTACAGCTCTTGTGGCTCCTGCACCAAATTTATAGCTAAAAATAGCTGTTTTGAAGGTGTCGATTATGAGCGTGGTAGTTGCACCACGAGGACCGCCCTCGGTCAAAATCCAAATAATCTCAAAAGAATTAAAAGTCCAGATGGCAGAGAGCAGAGCCATAGTAATCACAGTAGGCATAATTTGAGGCATTGTGATTCTACGGAAACGATACCAACGAGACGCGCCATCGACATAAGCGGCCTCATATAGATCTCTTGGGACGCCCTGCATGGCTGCTAAAAAGAATAAAGTCACCATCGGCGTTCCAATCCAAACATCGGTCACAACTGCTGAATAAAAGGCACTTTGCTTGTAGCCCAGAAAGCTGAATGGTCCGTCGGTTATACCAATCATCTCGGTGAAATTTGAAAGCAGGCCGAAATGACCATTATATAGCCACAACCAGCCAAAACACCCTATAGCTATAGGTATGATCCAGGGTGGCATGACTAGCGCACGGATAACTCCACGCGCCCTTATATTACTTGCCAGTAAAGAGGCACCAATCAAGCCCAATATCATTTTAAGCCCAACCGAAAGAAACATCCAATAAAAGGTGCGATTGACAATCGCAGGAAACTTGCGTCCACCAAGTGCTTTTTCATAGTTGTCCCAACCGATATAATCATGACCCTCCATTAAGGTACCTATGTTTGAATTAGTAAAAGAAAGACGAAATGTTTCAACTAATGGCCAGACTACAATCAAAAACATATATATTGCTGCCGGGGCAATTAGAGCCCAAGCAAAAAGAGTTGTTGTTTGCGCTTTGGTTTTGGGTTTAAACATTTGTATGAACTGATTCACTAGTCAAACCCTCCTCATTAATAGTATTTGAAGTGGGCATAATATCAAAATTTTCACTTCGATAGTACTCCCAACCTATTTGTTCAAATAAATCTCTAAAATTATTAGTTGCCAGGATATTCATTGCCTTTCCATTTCTCTTATTTTTTTCAAGCGCCCATGCACTTTCAGAGAGTCCGAGAATTCGCGGACACAGCATTGCCTCCATATGACTATCTTGGGTTACCGTTTCACTCCACAGTTGCCCTTGGATTCCCTCAATATTTGACTCAAGTTCAGGCTCATCAAGAGGGATGATTTGCCAATTAATAGTATCTTCTAAGGAGACAATTGCGGCCCAATTCACACCTCGGTCACTATAAGTTTGACTTTGGGCCATATCAAAATAAATATGTTCCGCTGGACATAAAACAACTTTATAGCCTTTGCGTGCTAAGTCGTATCCTGATTCTAGATTTCGCCAGGCAAATAAAAGTTTGTCAAATTTCTTTTCATGATAAGCGCCTTCCTCTGCTTCTTGCCAGGCAGCAGTTTTTTTGCCTTTAGAATCTACCCGAGATGAAAGTTTATTAATGAACCAAGACAACACATCTTTGTTAGTTTCTAGATTATATTTCTTTTTCATATTATTAACTTCTGGAGATTCCAACCAACTATCTGGTGGCATCTCATCGCCACCTAAATGAATATACTCACCAGGAAATAATTTACAAAGGTCATCAATTAATGGTTCAACAATTGAATAGGTTTCAGGCATTGCCGGGTTCAATGTATTTTTAATATAACCCTGAACTGAAACTTCATTGCTTTTATCTCTCGGATCACGGGTACTAGGGAAGAGCTGAACCAAAGACAAGTTATGCCCCGGCAAATCAAACTCAGGCATTACATCAATATAATTAGATGAAGCTCGCTTGATAACCCGCCCAATATCACTAGATTCGTAGCAACCTCCAGTTGGACTGGGGCCAGAACCAAAAATAGGAGGGACTAACAGGCTATCTCCTCTTTTAGCAGTAGCAGTGGCAAGTTCGGGGTTGCTATCAAGCTTGAAGCGGAATGATTCGTCGTCAGTACCGTGCCAATGAAATTTATTAAGTTTAAATAAGCTCATTAGATCTAGCAGTTTTAAAATGCTTTCGACAGCATAAAAATGCCTCGCACAATCTAAGTGCTGGCCACGCCAATTAAAACGTGGCTGGTCATTGATTGTGCCACATGGGATTAATTTGTGATATGTTTGGTTCAATTGTAATAAAGTCACTAAACCGTAAAATAATCCTTGTTCGTCACCGGCAACAAGTTCAATTACATCACTAGTTATGATCAGATTATATGAGGCACTTGTTTTGTGCTTTTGAGTTTTAATTTTTAGTGTTGTATTAGAGTCAATAAAATCAGCAACATTATTGCCAGAATAAATATCCAAATTTAGCCTTTTACCAAGTTCAGAAGCGGCACTAACTGCTCTAGTTATAATCTCTGAATCATCAAATGAAAGACTCAAGGGTTGGCTTAAATTACAAACTCCAGCACTGGATACCCATTCGCTAGGATGTGGCACCAATCGCAAAGATTTATCAGATAAATTCTTCATGATTGGCACCACGTGGGAGAGAGTTTGAAAATTTAAATCATCAACATATACCGAAATAATTGCGCCGTCATGCAGTTTTAAAAAAGTGCCTTGTGGTCCCCAAGTATGGTTCATGGGCTTATGTCCAGAGTGTTCATAAGCATACTTAAACGACCAATCTTGACCTGGCGATAAAGAGGATATATTAAGTTGCGATACCTCTACATAGCCGCCGACTTGATTCGTGACAAGACAGTTATCAATAGAATTGATAGGAGATAGTAAGCTGAAACAGATCAAAAAATTATCCAGTACTATGTCACTGTTATTCTTTAGTGTCGAGCAAAACTGACCATCTGCATTGATAGAATTAGTCAAAATAAATTCAGTGTTTACTCTGTTCATAGCCCCCACACATAAGACCGCTAAATTAAGAAAAATATTTTGATATTAACTTTAAGTTAATTCTTTAAGCGGTACTATTTATAAAATTGGTAATATAATGGTATTATATAACAAGAAGCAATTAAAAAGCAAATTTGTTTTTTCACAATCACTTTTCAAATCTTATTCTTTAAATAAAGTATGCTTTATCAAGCCCTGCATAGTATTTTTCACAGATTATTGTTTTATACATTAAATATATAATATAATACCATTTTAATACCAATAATTTAATTGGAACATGAAAAATGTGCTGAATATATTCTCAATAAAACCAATAAAGTAACAATCTGATGACTGAAACGGACACTTTAATCAACTATATACTTCCCTCTAGTGATAGCCCTGAATCTCTATATAAACAGCTTTCACGATCTCTCCATAATGCCATCCAACAAGGGATGTTAAAACCTGGTGACTCACTGATTCCTGAACGAGAATTAGCTGACAAACTCAAGTTATCTAGAATTACCGTTAGAAAAGCGATAGATCAACTTGTTGATATTGGTGTACTACAAAAACGTCATGGTGCGGGCACTATTGTTTCTGATAATGTTGATATTGTTTTGCATAAAAATCTCTCTTCTCTTAATAGTTTTACCGCTGATATGAATAGACGTGGTCTTGAATCTCATTCAAGAATTGTTTTAAGAGAGGAAGGTAAAGCCAACCCAAAGGAGGCACTGATATTAAATTTGAATGAAGATGATTATGTTCATCGCCTAAATAGAGTTAGGTTCTTGGTTAATGAACCTTTGCTCTATGAGATTGCAGTTATTCCAGCCTCCATTATTTCAATTACTACCGCATTAGATGATTCACTTTATGAAACACTTAAAAGAAAAAATATGAACCCAGTCACTGCAAAACAAAATATACACGCCATAAATGCAGATGATGCTATAGCTGATAAATTAGAGATAAGCCCAGGCAGTGCAGTGTTGTTTGTTGAGAGGCGAGGCAAAGATGCCGATGGCAAGGTTATGGAATATACACAATCTTACTACCGTGGCGATCGTTATGACTATATAGTGGAGTTAGGATGAAGCAGGCATTATTAGGATCGCAAATATTTTGCGGGGAACGTTTTTACAATCATCACGCTTTACTAATCGATGGCAAGTCTATCATCGAAATAGTTGATGAAAAGAATATCCCTAACGCCTTTAATAAAATAGAATTAAATCAAGGCATTCTTGCACCAGGATTTATTGACCTTCAGGTTAATGGCGGGGGCGGAATCTTATTTAACAACAAGCCAACCAAAGAGAGTCTAAATACTATTATAAATGCACACCAATTTTTTGGTACAACCTCCATTATGCCAGCCGTCATCAGTGACTCTATCGAGGTACTTAGTAAATGCTCAGAAACTGTTACTCAGGAAATAAAAAAAAATTCAGGGTTGCTTGGTATACATATCGAAGGTCCATTCTTTAGTCTTAAATATCGTGGCGTGCACCAAAAAAAATATATCAGCAAGTTAAGCTCTAAATATTTAGAGTTGTTTAATAATTTGAAAGGTTTTCCAGTTATCTTAACCTTAGCGCCAGAGTGTATATCAACGGAAGATCTTAATCATCTTGCTTCCCTAGGCATGAAAATTATGGCGGGTCATACTGACGCTAGTTATGACGAACTAGATAAAGCGGCAAAAAACAATTTAAAAGGATTTACCCATCTATTTAATGCAATGAGTCAGATTTCTGCTCGCGAACCAGGCGTAGTTGGTGCGGCTTTAGATTTTGATAATCTTTACGCTAGTATTATTGTCGACCTTCACCATGTCCATCGCTCATTAATAGAATTGGCTTATCAAAAAAAACCTATAGGTAAGTTGTTCTTTATTTCTGACTCTATGGCAACAATCAATCATGGAGAGCCAGCCTTTGAACTTTATGATGAAGTTGTCAGTGAACAAAACGGACGTATTACGAATGCTGAAGGAAAACTTGCTGGATCCTCTATAACCCAAATAGATGCTGTGAAAAATGCCTATCAGCAATGCAATATTCCGCTGGATCATGCGCTATCTATGGCATCACGTTACCCCGCTGAATTTATAGGTGTGGATCAATATCTTGGCTCATTGAAACCAGGCTATAGAACAGACTTAGTACACTTTGATTCAAACTTTGAGGTCAACAATGTCTGGGCTTCAGGTGAGCAAATTAAACAAGCAATGCAATGAGAGTAGTTATTCTTCCATCTGAATTAGAGGTAAGCGATTTTGCAGCCAAGCTAATTTGCGAATTTATTTCACATAAAGAAAATGCCGTTTTGGGTTTGGCTACTGGTAGCTCAACAGTTCTAACCTATAAAGTTCTTATAGAACAATGTAAAAAAGAACAAATTAGCTTTAAAAAAGTTTCTACCTTTAATTTAGATGAGTATATCGGTCTTGAACCTAACCACACACAAAGCTATCGGCACTATATGGATAGCGAGCTCTTTAATCATATAGATATTAATAAAAAAAATACTCATATCCCAGAATGCTTTAATAACGAATTTGCGCTGAGTTGCAATAATTATGAATCAATGATTAATAATCATGGTGGGATCGATATTCAGGTACTAGGCATAGGAACTAATGGTCATATTGGATTCAATGAACCTACATCAAGTTTGAACTCAAGAACAAGGGTTAAGACGTTGAGTGAAAACACAATTAAAAACAATTCTCGTTTCTTCGATAAAACCGAAATACAACCCAAGCTCGCCATTACTATGGGTATCGGCACAATAATGGAAGCAAAACAGATTATCCTATTAGGGCTTGGGAAACATAAGAGTAAAGCGATTGCTGATACCATTGAAGGTCCAATAACATCGTTTTGTCCGGGCAGCATTCTTCAGCAGCACAGTGATGTAGTTGTCGTCATTGATGAGCACGCAGCATCAGAACTAAAACTGTATGATTACTACATTCATACAGAAAATATGCACCAATGGAAAATCAGCTTTTAGTTTTCAAGGTCACCCTGAACAGGACCTCACGATGTAAGCGCATTGACAATATATGTGTTAAGAATTAGTCCAATAATTAATGAAAAGACTGTCATAAAGAGACCGAAATGAGTTTAATTTGCAAGCCCCTTTTTGAGCACGAGAGTTCAACCTTTACCTACCTTATAGCTGACAGTGTAACAAAAGAGGCGGCAATTATTGATGCCGTTGACTGCATGATCGAGAGAGATATTGCTTTAATTGAAGAATTAGATCTTGACCTGAAATTTATCATTGAAACCCATATTCATGCTGACCATGTGACCAGCGCCTGTCCACTTAAAAATAAGTACCCTAACGCAAAAATTGTTTTAGGCATAGAAAACACTAGCGCTGAGGCATGCGCTGACATTATGGCTGGTGAGGGACACGTTTTGCCGATTGGAAAACATGAAATTACTGCAATAGAGACACCGGGACACACAATAGGCTGTATGTCTTTCCTAGTTGATAATAAATTATTTACAGGTGATTCTCTTTTTATTAGAAGTACAGGTCGTTGCGATTTCCAAGGAGGCTCAGCTTCAACGCTTTACCACTCAATTCAGAAATTATTTGCACTACCTGACTCAACTATAGTTTATCCCGGACATGACTATAACGGCTTTACAGTCAGTACTATTGGTGAGGAAAAAAAATTCAATACATTAGTTAGAGAAGATTATGACCAAGAGACCTTTATTAAAAAGGTGGGCAGTCTGGATCTTTCTTTGCCAAAAAAAATAAACGTCGCTGTCCCTGCAAACCAGAGTTGCGGTCTAATAAGTAGCTAATAATTACAACAAGAACCTATCTAAGGTAGTTAGAAAAATCAAAACTAAACAGTATTATCTAAAAGAATCTAGCTAGTTTGACATCCTTAATTTGTATGGCTTCAGTCATTTCACAGATATAAACATCGCTCATAATGGCATATGCTTGGTTTGCTATAAAAATAAACAACATGAGCAGAAATATTTTTTTCATAAAGTTATAGACCTAGAAATTTAGTTGCAATGTAACCGTAGACATAACTTTCCCGCGTGAAAGGAAAAATTCTTCGCACTCGCCAATCTCTTCAAATCCAAGTTTCCTTAAGACATTAGAAGAACCTGTATTGCCTTTTATATGGCAGGCTTTTATTTGCTTAAGTTTGAGTTCTTTTTTTGCAAACTGAATAAGTCCCATTGCGGCTTCGGTAGCATAACCTTTATCCCAGTAGTCTCTCCCAATCCAAAACCACAAATCATAATCATTATTCTCCTCAAGACTTAATCCGACACCACCTATCAATGAATCATTTATAAATATACTGAACAGTAAGTCGTCTTCATTGATATTATTTAGCCACTCTTCAGCTTTTTGTTCTGTGTAAGGGTAGGGAACATCGGATAACCATTTCGCTACTTCCCAATCTCCGATTTGAGAAACAATCAATTTCTTATTTATTTTTTTTGTTGGTTTCCTTAGGATTAATCTTTGTGTTCTAATCTGATTCATAAAAAGAAATATTACTTGTTATGGGAGCGGTTAGATCATGCATTCCCATGTTTATCGGCAATCAAACAAACCATTTCAAACAAAATAGCATTCGCAACATGAGCGGTAATTTGGTTGGGAGAGTCCACTGTTGGCATCAAACATACCACATCACCGCCTATAATGTTTTTACCTCGAAGCCCTTGTAAAAGTTGTAATACATCCGGCATCCTAAAGCCCTCAATTGCGGGCTCAAGATTAGAAACCCCTGGAGCCACGGTCACATCCAAACAGTCCAAATCAAAGGTGATATATACTGGTGCATCTCCGACACGCTCCGTTATCATTTCTATGCAACGCTCTACACCATATTCATCGTACTGATCCTTGGTGATAATTTCGTAGCCTAATTCATAGCTTGAATTAAGCCAATCCAAAGTTCGAGTATTGCCTCTAATCCCGACTTGAATGCTTTTTGAAGCATCGACATAACCATCTCTAACTAAATAGCTTGCCCAGTGTGCCGCCGATTTCACAGCACCCAAAAAGTGATCAAGCTGATGATAGGCATCAGTATGGGCATCAAAATGGACCAGTACCGCTTTTTGGCCATCTGTGAGCTTTGACTTTGGCCCAGCAATGGCTTGCAGAATACCGCCTGTAATTGAATGGTCACCGCCAATTGAAATCGGGCGTGCTCCGGACTCTGCAATACCTTGATAAAACTCAGTTATCCTCTCAATACATTTTTCATTATTATTTGCCTCGGGAAGGGGGACGTCACCAAGATCTCTGATGTCGCACATTTCCCAGGGTGAAATACCGAACTTTAAATGTCCCCTCCTGCCAAGCGCTGAAATATTTCGAACCGCTCTTGGGCCTAAATGTTGATCCCTTTGAGTGGTACCATTCCCAGTACTGTGAGGAACCCCGACAAGGGCAATATCACAACCTATAGGGTCAGGATTATGCGGGCATCTAAATAAGGTCGGAATACCCCACCAATACAAACCTTGCATCATCATAGCATTGTCATTTGTTTTTTTATCCATATCTTAGCCTCTAATGAGGTGAATTATTTATCTGAATTGTCGGATATATACTTTTCGGCGCACTCACAGATAATATCAGAAAGCAATGAACAATCGTCAAGAGAAAATGTTAGCGGCAATCTCAAATCAAACAAACCTGAAAGGATTCTGTCGGAATTTTCTAGATTTTGACGCTCGAAATATTTCCAACTTTTATGGTTGCTGGTAAAGCCAGTAGGTTCATCACCACCAAACCACTTTACCTCCACACCAAGCTGCTTATTGGCCTCAATAAATTCAACAGCTTGACTGTTGGAAATCCCCGGAATTCTAAACTGGATAGAACTCCCGACATAGCTTTCTTCGTCTGGGCGCTCAGGCATTACAACACCTTTGATTTTTTTAAGCTTTTGTTCAACAATTCGATAGCGTTTGTTCCAGCGCTTAATGTTTTCCTCAAGAGAATTCAGCTGTGGTCGAAGAATCGCAGCTCTGAGGTTGTCCATGCGGCCTGAATAATTCGGGGTTTGTAATCGAATATCTGAAAAAACTTCCGCATCAGGGGCTGCTCCATGCCTTTCATAGAGCATATATGAACCGGAAAGGATAATTGAACGAGCCATAAATTCAGCATTATCGGAAGTTATAAGACCACCTTCTCCTGAATTTAGATGTTTATAGGTCTGAGTACTAAAACAGGCAGCCAAACCAAAATTACCACTTTTCTTTTGCCCCCACTTAGCGCCCATAGTATGCGCACAATCCTCAATTAAAATCAAATCCTCCTCCTGCACAATTTTCATCAATTTATTCATGTCCACAATATGACCGCGCATGTGCGATAACAGCAAAAAACGAGCGCCACTTGATTTCGCTTTTTCGGCAAGGTCGTCCAGATCAAGCACAAGATTTTCATTAATCTCTACGAATATAGCCCTGCCACCAGCATTAGATATTGCTCCAGGCACAGGAGCCAGGGTATACATATTGGTTAAAACATACTCCTCAGCCTCCAAGCCAGCAGCCTTCAGTGCAATGCCTAGGGCATAACCACAAGATGCACAGGCCAGACAGTATCTACTGCCCTGATAGCTGGCGTACTCCTGCTCCAACATTGACACTTGCGACTGTTCGTCTTTAATTGTATTGTAACGATGTAGCCTTCCCGACTTCAGCACTTCAATGGCAGCATCAATCGACTCTTGACTGATGGCTTCCTGTTGAGTAAATGATCTTGGGAAAATTTTTCTATTCATATGTAAAGTATTATATAAAAATACTTATTAACAAATTTACCTTACTTAGAATTAGACCCTGCAATATTATCAAAAAACCGTATAGATTGTATGGAAAAAGATTTATAAGACTGTAGAATAGAATTTGATTTAGGTATTCTTTTAACTATCTTGCATGTTGCATGAAAACTTAGATCACTTTGTAATTAAATAGGAGAATAATATGATTAAAAGAGTACTAAGCACAGCAGTTAAAGCTCTTGTGCTTTCTGGACTAATGATTAGTCCTGCTGCTATGGCAGATACTATTAAGCTTGGTGCAGCCGTCTCTTTATCGGGGAAATATTCAACAGCTGGTAACCACACTCAAAAAGGCTATGACTTAGGTGTCAAATATGTCAATGGCATGGGTGGCGTAGTTGTTGATGGAAAAACTTACGATCTAGAAATTGTCTACTATGACGACGAATCTACACCTGCACGTGGCGCGTCACTTGCTGAAAGGTTGATTCTTAGAGATGGTGTTAGTTTTATGTTAGGTCCATATAGTTCAGGCCTAACTAAAGCCATTGCGCCAGTTACAGAAGCACATGGCGTACCAATGGTTGAGGCAAATGGCGCTTCTCGCTCATTGTTCAATCAAGGATATAAGTATATGTTTGCTGTACTGTCAACTTCTGAGCAGTATTTGCAAGAGGCAGTAAATCAAATAGCCATTAAGGCCGGCAAACCGGCATCAGAAATAACTGTAGCTCTAGCGATTGAGAATGACCCATTCTCTCAAGATATTAGGGCGGGCGTTATGGATGACGCCAATCGTCACGGCATGACAATAGTTATTGATGATAAATTGCCTAGAGATCTGAGCGATATGACTTCTACACTGGTTAAGGTGAAAGCTCTTAAACCTGACTTGCTTGTAGTTTCTGGACACTCTAAGGGTGCAGCTCTGTCCGTTAGACAAATGAAAGATCTCGGTGTTTCAGTTAACATGCTTGCAATGACACATTGTGAGTCAGCAAAGCTTCATGACAAAGAAAAGTTTGGTAATCTTGCAGACTACGCTTTATGTGCAGCACAGTGGGCACCTAGCGTTACAAGCGAAGGTGCTGTGTTTGGTACTGCGGGTAACTATTCTGCAATCTTTGACGGTGAGTATGGCTACGTTCCGCCTTATCAGGCAGCTGAATCAAGTGCCGCAGTGATAGTTATGGCGGATGCGATAACTAGAGCTAACTCTCTTGACAAAGATGCTGTGAGAGACGCTCTAGCTGCAACTGATCTGTCAACTTTCTATGGTCAAATCAAGTTTTCAGAAGCAGGCAATAATATTGCAAAACCAATGATTTTGCGTCAACTCATTGATGGCAAATATTATGTTGTAGCTCCTGCCAATGTTGCGACAGATGAACTTGTATATCCACGTCCTTAAATAGGAGTGTATAGATAGTTTGTTTTAACTAAAAGGCAGCGCCTCAGGGCGCTGCCTTTTAAGTTTTCTATTTAAAAAGTGAAAAATGATTACCTATTTAAATATATTAATTGATAGTCCCGAATTTTTAGCTCAACTGATAATCAATGGTTTGTTAGTTGGCGCTATTTTTGCATTAATAGCATACGGCCTAGCATTGGCATGGGGGGTAATGGATATAATTAACTTTGCCCAAGGAGAGTTTGTTATTTTTGGTGGTTATATAACTTATACCTTATTTTATCAATTTGGAATTCACCCTATCCTTACAATTCCAATCGTTGCTCTCGTCCTTTATGCGCTCGGTCTGATTATATATAAAACCATTATTTCTCGGTTATTGGGTCAGAAAGATATCTTTATTACTATTCTAGCCACCTTTGGACTGGCAATCCTAATGCAACAATTGATGCAGGCAATTTTTGGGCCTGATGTAGTAACAGCAGACCCCAGACTTGGCATGCTTAAACTGTTCGATGGAAGTATCCTAATCTCCAATATTCAAATTGTGAGCTTTATCATTGCTATTAGCGTCGGCATTTTGTTGTTTGTTGTTATGAAGTACTCACGTTTTGGACAAACTATCCGAGCAACCGCTCAAAATCCTCGTGCAGCAGGAATTCTGGGAATTGATATCGATAAGGTATATGCCAATACATTTGCTATTAACACAGCTCTATGCGGTATTGGAGGTTCTTTAGTGGTAATGGTTTGGACGATACACCCTTTTATAGGCTTGGTATATACATTTCGCTCCTTTATGATTGTTATTCTTGCAGGTCTGGGGAATTTTATGGGAATTATTTATTCTGGTATGGGGATAAGCGCACTTGAAAATGTTACTGGCTTTGTTATCGGTGCAGAATTTCAGGCCGCTGTTATTTTTTGTTTGTTGGTTATTATTCTTGTCACAAGAAGTATCAGGGCAAGAAGAAAACGTCAATATCTAGAATAATCGAGGTTAATTATGATAACGAATAACAAACAAAATATGTTAATTTGGATAGGGCTGGCAATCTCTGCTGTTGTACCGTTACTTCTACCAAATTATATAACTGTACTGACATATATCTGGGTCATGATTATCCTCGCACTCACCTGGGATATGCTTGGTGGGCAAACAGGGTATACCTCTTTCGGTAACATTTTATTTTTTGGCGTAGGCATGTACGTCAGCGCAGTCGTTCAAAGAGATATGTTTTCAAGCGGTCTAGACCGGTTTGAGCGTGTTTCTGAAATTGTAGTCAATTTGAATGCGAGTGAGTATTTTGTCAGCCTTGCAGTTGGCACTCTTGCTGGCGCTATTGTAGCTGTAATACTTGCTGTGATTCTAGGCTCAGGGATACTAGGTATGCGAGGCCACTATTTCGCCATTTGCACATTAGGACTAGGGCATGCCGCTGCTGAGATAGCTAGCGGGATTGATTATATTGGCGCTGGTTCAGGAATGGTTACGCCAATTTATCCAGGTGAATTGGCACTTAGTAAAGAAGCCTTTTATTATTACGCCTTTATGCTTTTTGCAATTGTCACGTTCTTTCTTTTTAGAAAGATATACCAGAGTCAGTTTGGCCTAGCTCTTAATGCAATTAGGGATAATGAAAATAAAGCTGAATCGATGGGTATTCATACTACCCAATATAAAATTGCAGGCTGGTCTATTGCGGCCTTCTTTTTAGCGATTGCTGGAGCAGGCGTAGGCAATGTTATTGGTTTTATCGACCCAGTAGAAATTGCTTTTTCTGGCCCAACATTCGGTGTCTGGATGATTGTCATGGCTATTTTGGGTGGCAAAGGTACTATTTGGGGGCCAGTACTTGGCGCTGTCATATTGTACTCAGCAAAAGAAACTTTCTGGACCTACCTATTAGGCTGGGACAAGGTGGCTCTTGGTTTGTTGATCGTAATCATAGTGGTTTATTTTCCAAAAGGAATACTAGGCTACTTCAAGGAGAGAAAGCAATTAAGTAATAGCATTTTGTCTCAAAAGGGAGAAGGCTAATGGATCAATTAAATGTTAAATCTGTCGACAAGGCTTATGGTGGAGTAATCGCAAACCACGATGTCTCTCTTACAGTACCAGAAGGAAAAATAGTTGGCATTATTGGTCCAAATGGCTCTGGTAAAACGACGCTATTTAATTCGATTGTTGGACATCATCCAATTGACTCTGGCGAAATACATTTTAACGGTAAGGAGATTTCCTCACTAACCATTCCTCAGATTGCCAGACTGGGAATGCTTAGAACATTTCAGCAAACTCATATCTACGGCAAAATGACCTGTGTGCAAAATATGCAGATTAGTTCAGATATTGACGCCAACTGGAAAAGGATTTTTAATCCATTTTCAAAAGAAGTTGACGAAATGGTTGACGAATTATTGGCTTTTGTTGGTTTGTATAAGAAGCGCTTTTTACTGGCCGGAGACTTGTCGTTTGGGCAACAAAAACTCTTAGAGTTTGCAATGGCATTAATGAAAAAGCCAACAATACTCTTGCTCGACGAACCAACGGCTGGCGTTAACCCTACTTTAATTAACGGCCTCATTGATCGGCTTCGACAAGTCAATGAAGAAAAAGGCATAACGCTGCTAGTAATAGAACACAATATGCGGGTAATCATGAACCTTGCCGAGCATATATACTGCTTAGCAAATGGAACAATGCTTGCAGATGGAAAACCCGATGATATACAGAATGATCAACGTGTAATTGACGCGTATTTAGGAAATTAATGATGACAAAAAAAATCCACGGATATGGACAAGGAGACGTAGAAACTGTAATTTCGGTTGAAGATGTTGACAAACAAGCAGGCGCTTTAAAACAAGACAATCTCACTACAGATGACCTGGACGCATTAACAAACAACAAGCCACACCTTTCAATAGATAAACTCAAGGCAGGTTATGGAGAAATGGAAATCCTGCATGATTTTGATTTGCGTATAGGCAAGGGACAGTCACTTTGCTTAATAGGCCCAAATGGCGCTGGAAAATCGACAATTCTACATAGTATTTTTGGCTTTACTAGAATTTTTAGCGGTGACATTAGCATCGACGGCAGGCAGATAACAAGCCTTACCCCAAATGAAAAATTAAAAGACTCTGGCATCGCCTATATATTGCAAGACAACTCTGTTTTCCCAAGTATGACGGTTGAGGAAAACTTGTTAATGGGCGGATTCCTGTTAGATAAAACAGCTGATGCGAAAAAGGCGGTTGATGAAGTATTTTCACAATACAATCGCCTTAAGAAGCGCAGAAATAACAAGGCAAGCTCTCTTTCTGGCGGTGAAAGAAGACTACTGGAAATAGCCAGAGCATTAATAATGAATCCGAAAGTGCTTTTGGTCGATGAGCCTTCAATTGGGCTAGAGCCTAGGTTTATTAACATGGTATTCGAAATACTGGGAGACTTGCAAAACAACCAGGGAAAGACCATCGTTATGGTTGAGCAAAATGCCAAGAAAGGCCTAGAGTTTTCCGATATTGGCTATGTTATTGTGTCTGGCGAGCTGGTGTTAGCAGACTATGGCAGTCAATTATTAAAGAACCCGGAAGTTGGCAAACTTTTTCTTGGCGGTTAATGAACTTGTTTAGCAGTGTCTCGTATATGAAATGAAATTTCATATTATAAAAAATGAACTGTTAAAGGTAGAATATTTGCCATTATCCATGTTAAATAACTCAATAACATATATTACTACGATTGAAGAATTTAGAAAATATTTCTATAAATAAAGTATTTATGAATAATATAAGTATTATTTTTTTTAAATAAAATTAATTTCTAGAAATAATTACTATAATTACAAAAAATTTTATTCAAACAACCTATACTAAAATTTATTTACTAATAAAGTAATTAATATTTAATTCAATACTATAAATGGCTAAACCAAGAATATTCACTGATTTGACCTCTTCCGAACTGATTGAACAGGCCTTGGCTCGTAACGAAGGTTCATTGACCAATACTGGAGCTTTGTTAATTACCACAGGAGAGCGGACCGGACGTAGCCCCAACGACCGCTTTATTGTTGACGAACAAAGCACCTCTGGGGATATCGACTGGGGAGATGTCAACAGGCCCTTTTTGGAAGATAAATTTGAAGCATTATGGGATTTAGCGAACGAATACTTGTCCCAAAAAGACCGTTTCGTTTCTCACTTACATGTAGGAGCTCACGAAGAGCATTACTTACCAGTTGAAGTAAACACTGAAACCGCATGGCAGGGACTATTTGGACGCAATATGTTTATTAAGCCTGAACAATATAATCCAGGAAACAAAAAGGGGTGGACGATTTTAAACGTCGCTTCTTTTCAATGTAGTCCTGAACGTGATGGCACAAACTCGGATGGCGTAGTAATCATTAACTTTAAGCAGAGAAGGGTTTTATTGGCAGGTATGCGATATGCTGGCGAAATGAAAAAGGCAATGTTTTCAGTACAGAACTTCTTGCTGCCTGAAAGTGGTGTGCTGCCTATGCATTGCTCTGCAAATGTTGGTGAAGATGGAGATACTGCATTATTTTTTGGCCTTTCTGGTACAGGCAAAACAACATTGTCGGCAGACCCGGCGCGCTATCTTATTGGAGACGATGAGCATGGCTGGGCTAAAGGTTCTGTATTTAATATGGAGGGTGGTTGTTACGCAAAAACCATTGCTCTTTCGCAAAAGAATGAACCAATTATTTGGGATGCTATTTGTCACGGAGCAATTGTTGAAAATGTCGTAGTAGACTCTAATGGCCTGGCCGATTATAACGATACTAGTATTACAGAAAATGGTCGCTGTTCTTACCCTTTGGAGCATGTTGAAAAACGCGTGCTAAAAAACGCCGCCGGTGAACCGAAAGCAGTTATTTTCTTAACCTGTGATGTATCAGGCGTTCTGCCGCCAGTTTCTATTCTTAGCAAGGAGGCGGCCGCTTATCACTTCCTTTCGGGTTATACGGCTCGTGTAGGTTCAACCGAACTTGGTGCAGCTGCAGGCATTAATCCCGCTTTTTCCCCATGTTTTGGTGCGCCATTTATGCCTTGTCCTGCCGGCACTTATGCAAACTTATTAATTAAACGTGTGGCAGAGTTCGGCGCCCAAGTTTATTTGGTTAATACCGGATGGACCGGTGGTTCTGGTGCGCCTGATGGAACTGGCGAGCGCTTCCCTATTCCTGTAACCCGTGCTATCGTTTCAGCCTGTCAAAGTGGCGCTTTACTCAATTGTAAAACTAAACATTTGGAATATCTAAATCTAGATATTCCTACAGAAATTCCCGGGGTGGATAATCGATACCTAAACCCGAGAGATACATGGGGAGACAAAGAAAGCTACGATGCTGAAGCTAAAAAACTGGCAGGTCTATTTGCTGACAATTTTAAGAATTTTGATGTTGATACGGCTATTGTTGAGGCCGGCCCAAAAGTAACTTAAAGGCTCCATCAATTTAGCACCCCCTATTAGATTACCTCACTATTGTGCTGTCCACCCGCCATCAATTGTCCAAGTGGCGCCAGTTATAGATTTGGCATTATCGGTACAAAGGAAGCTGACTAACTCAGCGATTTCGTTGGGTTCAATCATTTTTTTGATGGCGCTGGTTTTAAGCATTATCTTTTCCACCACCTCGTCTTCATTAATACCATAAGATTTTGCTTGATCGGCAATTTGGCTTTCCACCAAGGGTGTGCGCACATAGCCTGGGCAAAGGGCGTTAACGGTAATACCAAACTCACCACCTTCGAGCGCTGCTGTTTTAGTCAAGCCCAACAAACCGTGCTTTGCGCTAATATAAGCGGCTTTATACGGTGAAGCGATTAGACCATGAACGGAGGCAATATTAACCACCCTGCCCCAGTTCTTCTCTTTCATATGCGGCCAAGCGTATTTGGTCAGTCTAAAAGGTGCACTCAACATTAAGGCAATCATTTGTTCCCATTTATCCTCAGGGAAATGTTCAATTGGGCTCACTTGTTGAAAGCCAGCGTTATTAATCAAGATATCAACACCGCCAAAGTGTTCAACTGTTTCTTTAATTAAAGCCTGGCAGGCTGGCGCCTTGCTTAAGTCGGATTGAACAAATAGAGCGTTTAGCTCTTCAGCAACTTTGACGCCTTGAATCTTATCAATATCCGCAATGACAATATTCAGATTATCCTGGCTAAGTCTTTTGGCAATAGCAAGACCTATACCACTGGCAGCGCCTGTTACCACCGCGCATTTTTTCATAATTCACTCCTTTTCCTGAAGTTGGGTTATCCTAGATTAAGACTACATATCAATTTTAAGTTAGTATAAATCTAGTAGGGGTAAAAGTCCAAATTTCGTTTCATGTGTGAGTAAGGGTATTCAAATACATAGCCGAACACAAGAGGATTCACCCTGTGCTTCCAAAGTCTGAATATATATGCGTATGAGGGTGGCTAAATAATAACTTTATAATTTATGTTGTTGTTAATCGCAACATATAGCCGAGAATTGATAAGAATAATATATATAAAACCCAATCACCTTCTTGAAAAATACATACTAATAATCAGTATAAGGATAAATATAGAGAGCATCATAAAACCACCTTGATACGATTCTATATAGTCTTCTTTAATAACTTCTATGGCCGTTCTGTTCTCTTTTTTGTCGTTATCGGTTGTTTCATTAATTGCTTTTTCATTTTCTTGAGGTTGATGCTCTAACTCTTCGGCCACTTTATTTGAATTTCCATCTTCGTTTTCAGAGACTTGCTTTGCCTCTTCTTCAACTACCTCAGCAGGCTTATCTAGAAACTCTTGTAGATCTCTATCATCTCCACCGGCATATGAAAAACCTATAAAGCTAAGAAATAGTAGTAAGAGCAGGATGAGTTTTTTCATACTAGGATTATATTTAGATTGACGTATAGGATTAATTAATTTTTATATATAAAAAGATTCAAAATGCTTTTCTCTTTTATCTTTCAACATCCCAACAGTTTCATCCGTAAACCTATTTCTATCTGCCCTTGTCTTGAATACCCAAATACATACCGTATCTTTGCTGTGATAAATCGCCTTTAACTCGTCATCAATCTCACATATCTCTTGCGGTATCTCAGTTTTAATACAAAACATTTTCGCTCCTATTCAGTTTGAACTCAGTATAAATCTATACAGGATAAAAGTCCAAATTTCGTTTCATGTGTGAGAGAGGGTATTCAAATACATACCCACATAGCCCCTTACCGCAAATTATGCTACCATGGTATCTGGAGGCAAGAACGCAAATATACAATACAAATTGCACGAGCATGGCCAAAAAGCAGGACAATTATCTTTATAGCTGCGATCAAGTGCGCACATTGGATAGATTAGCAATTGATAGAGACAATATCAGCGGCTTACAACTGATGCAACGCGCCGGTATGGTGGTTTTCAAACACATTCTCCAGTACTATCGCAAACATGCCGTCACGGTTTTCTGCGGCTCAGGGAACAATGGCGGCGATGGCTACGTTATTGCAATGCTTGCGAAAGAAAAAGGCATTGCGGTCCAATTAATACATCTCAAACAACCTCGGCAATTAAAAGGCGATGCCAAGCGCGCCTACGAAATTGCCAATGAAGCAGGTGTTCCAATGACCGATTTCTCGCCGGAGATGGTGTTGGAAGATTGCGTCATCGTTGACGCTCTCCTAGGTACTGGCTTAAAAGGTTCAGTGAAGCGCACCTACCGTGATGCCATTGAGTTAATCAACAACAGCAATCTAACAGTTGTCGCCGTTGATCTACCCTCTGGCCTAAATGCCGATACAGGCGATGTTGGGAATATATGTGTTAAGGCGCAAACAACGATTAGTTTTATTGGGCTTAAGCAAGGCTTGTTCACCAATCATGGGCCAGATTACTGCGGCAAAATTGTCTACCAGGACTTAGCAGTAAAATCCACCATCTTTGATGAAATCAAGCCAGTGGCAATAAAACTGCAGCTAAGCTCGCTATTAAGGCATTTGAAGCCTAGACAGTCCAGTTCCCACAAAAACGACTATGGCCATGTTATAGTCGTTGGTGGAGATTATGGCTATGCTGGCGCAAGCCTATTGGCGGCCGAGGCCGCGCTTAGAACTGGCGCAGGACTGGTGAGTGTTGCCACACGTCAAGAGCACATCAGTACAATTGTGGCCAGACGACCTGAAATTATGGCACATGCTGTTGATTCAAGCAAGTCTCTGCAAACTCTAGTGAAAAAAGCCAGTGTGCTTATTATCGGACCTGGATTGGGACAGTCACTCTGGTCGAGGAAAATGCTAAATTGTGCTTTAAAAGCAGATATTCCAAGTATTTTAGATGCCGATGCGCTCAATCTTGTTGCTCGTGACCAGATCCAATTAAATACTATGAATCACCCCTACATACTCACTCCACACCCCAAAGAGGCGGCAAGATTGCTTAATGTGGAGACCGTACAAATCCAAAAAGACCGATTTTCCGCTGTCAAAAAGATATCCAAAAAGTACCATGCTCAGGTTCTGCTAAAAGGCACGGGCTCTTTAGTTTGTGTTTCGAACAATTCAACAATCGGTGTTTGTACTGCAGGCAATCCAGGAATGGCAACAGGTGGCATGGGTGATGTTCTTAGTGGTATTATTGGTGGCTTATTAGCGCAAGGTGTAAACCAAAATCACTGCCTTGCCCTAGCCACCTGTTTACACGCAGAAGCGGCTGATACGGTGTCCAAGGGTCGACAAAGAAGTCTTCTGCCGAGTGATTTATTCAAACCCCTAAGGCTCTTAATCGGCTAGTACAAAGCTGATCTGCCTATCTTAAGCGTCAGCGCGAGATTTCCAGAAAAGTAAAATCGCTAGCACCGCGTCAGGCACTGAGCCTCCGATGTTTGTTGCATCAAATGGAAACAAACCAATAGACATATGATAAAACGCTATTACCATAAAGGCCACGTGAAAGATGGCAAAGAACATGCCCACAGTCTTAATATTATCGCCCGCCCAAGTAGGCATCTGCCAACTTAGATAAGCCACACCCAAAACCATAACTGACATATTTTGCAGAACACCAGCCATCATTGCTGATGATTCAACACCAAAACTCTCCATCATAGCGGCTGGTGTAAGCAACATAAACGCACCGAAAAATGCGAAAACAAACGCTTGTATTCTAAACACTAAAGATAAAGTCATTATTATCTCCAATAGTTAATAAAGAAATTTCAATATACCATAATGAACTACAAGTATTAATGTTGTACTAAGTCCAAATTTCGTTTGATGTGTGAGGGAGGTTATATTAATACATAGACGAGCACGAAAGAGGGTTCCCCTATGCCTTCAAAGCTTAGGCTTTCTATTTGGTTTTTTATCCCAAAACAAACGCTTTTTGGGCTTTTTTGGTTTTTTCTGGTCATCTCTACGCCTTTCATTCTTATGAGGACTGCGACCCGGAGTTCTCTTCTTGATACTACTTTTTTCCTGAGTTTGTGATTTGTTCGGTTTTTTTAGCCTCTTAGATTTGAGTGGAAGCAACTCTGGAGAGTTCGGCACATCATGATTAGGCCAAAAATCCTCAACCAACTCACGCTCAAGGTGTTTTTGGATGAGACGCTCAATATCAAACAATTGTTTAGCCTCATCCGCACTGACCAAAGAAATAGCCTCGCCACCTCTTCCCGCCCTTCCCGTGCGGCCAATTCTGTGAACGTAGTCCTCTGGAACATTAGGCAAGTCAAAATTAATCACATGCGGCAATTGATCAATGTCAATACCACGCGCAGCAATATCAGTGGCAACCAGAACTCTCACCTTGCCAGCCTTAAAGTCTGCCAACGCGCGCGTTCTAGCGCCTTGGCTTTTATTTCCGTGTATCGCTGTTGCGTTGATGCCTTTCTTCTCTAAGCTTGTGGCAATTCTATTAGCGCCGTGTTTGGTTCTACTAAAAACAAGCACTTGCTGCCATTCACCTTTATTAATTAAACGGGTTAAAAGTGCAGTTTTTTTAGATTTATCTACCGGGTAAATCCAGTGCTTAATCGCCTCAACTATGGAGTTCCTAGGGGTTACTGAAATTTCCACTGGCTGGTAAACAAGACCTTTAGCAAGTTTGCGAATATCCTCTGAAAAGGTTGCCGAGAACATCAATGTTTGTCGCTTTTTTGGCAACAATTTAATAATTCGCTTAATATCATGGATAAACCCCATGTCCAGCATGCGGTCCGCCTCATCCAACACCAGCACCTCTAACTCATCAAAATGCACAGCGTTCTGAGAATGAAGATCAAGTAATCTTCCCGGGGTGGCCACCAAAATGTCGATACCTTTACGTAACTTTTGCATTTGCGGCCCAATACCAACACCACCAAAAACCACAGTTGAACTTAACGGCAAATTCTGACCGTATGTTTTCACGCTGTCATGGACTTGAGCGGCAAGCTCGCGCGTTGGCGTTAATATTAAAGTCCGCACATGATTCGACGAAGGACTCTTGCCATTTGAAAGGCGCTCTAAAATCGGCAAAGTGAAACCGGCTGTTTTTCCCGTGCCGGTTTGCGCGGCACCCATCAGGTCTTTTCCATCTAAAACAATGGGGATAGATTTTTTCTGAATAGGCGAAGGTTCAGAGTAGCCTTGCGCCTCAATTGCTTCAAGAATTTGTGGTGACAGTCCAAATATTGAAAAACTCATACGATAACATCAAAAAAAATATGGTTGTATTTTACGGGCATAGTTGTGTTGTAACTCATAAGCTTAATATAAAGGTAATAAATAATTAAAACGTGAACATTGATATTTATAAAAATGAAGGGATATTGAATTGCTTGCCGTAGAAGCAGCAAGTCTTCTAGAAAAATAGTCTCAAATAAACGAAATTTCGTTTGATGTGTGAGGGAGGGTTTATATATATCTCCGAGAGCACAAGAGGGGCTCCCGCCCGTAACTCCAATCTTGTGTAAGACGTCTCTGTTATCCGCGACGAATGGCAAATCAGACTAACAGCCCATTTTACGTGCCAGATCCACGAAGTCGATCGCGACCATATCCCACTTTTCACTTGGCTTCAAATTGGTCGTTTGATCGGGGCCGTACTCGTTAGCACGCGTGACGAACCCGGTTTTGAGACCGCGTGCCCGTGCCGCCGCAAGGTCTTTGTTATGGGCCGCAGTCATCATGACTTGTTCTGGCGCTAGGCCAAGGGCGTCGCAGCAACGGTCGTAGGTTTCCGGGACGGGCTTATATTGCCGGACGACTTCCGCTCCTAAAATGACATCCCAAGGTAAGCCAGCGTTTTTCGCCATATTGACCATGAGCGCAATGTTGCCGTTTGAATGTGTACCGATGATAAAGCGCGATTTCAGCATCGTCAGACCTTCGACGGAATCCGGCCAAGGCGAGAGACGATGCCAAACAAGATTAAGCTCGTCGAGCGCTTCCTCCGGAAGGTTTGAGAGGCCATATTTTTTTGCGATCTTGTCAAGATTCATGCGGTGCAACGTATCGAGCTTCGTGAATGGAAGTCCACCGCTTCTGACTTTTTCCATAGCCGGTTGATAAAGGTCTCGCCAATCGCAGGCGAATTGAACCCAATCCGCTTCGTGGATGCCGTGCGATTTGGCGAACTCTCTGGCCATTCGCGCCACGCTTGTGCGCCAATCGACCACGGTGCCAAATACGTCAAAAATGAGTGCTTTTACGTCGCTCATCATGGGAATTGTCCTCAAGCCATAGTCTATCTCGTCTTTCAAACTCATTCATAAGAATAGGAGTAGTTTCTTCATACTATGATTGTATATCAACTTGAACTAAAGTCCAAATTCTCTCTGATGTGAGAAGGATGGTGTATTAATATTTAACCGATTTAATTTAATAAATTAAATAGAGTATCACAAGAACTACAGCAGCTCCGATAACGTACATCGTCGTGCGATTCATAATTGCTCCCAATTGTATTGATATTTTTAATATACAACAATATTGAAATCTAGTATAAACCTAGTGAGATAAAAAGTCCAAATTTCGTTTGATGTGTGAGGGAGGTTATATTAATACATACCCGAGCACGAGAGGGGCTCCCCCTATGCCTTCAAAGTGTGAATAAATATGCGAAGGAGGGGTGAAGACTCGCAGGCCCTCAAGGAGATTTGATGTTATTTCATTAATGAAAAAAGATGATATACTGGAAATATTGTAATGATACTTTTTACAATATAAAGGACATGATTAAAGGAAATTCAAATATTTTGGTGTTTTAATAAAACTTAGGAGAAGTAATAATTCCAAAACAAGATTTGCGTCTCTTACTCCGTTTAGCGCCCTTCATAAAGCCCTATAAAAAAGTTGCCTTAATTGCTGGTATTGCGCTGATCTTAAGCTCAATAGCATTTCTTCTGCTTGGACAGGGAATAAAATTATTTATTGACGAAGGCCTTTACACTCTTGATAGTAAAGCAATGCTTACTATCTTTCTTGTTTTGCTCATTATGGTTATTAGTACTTTTGTGCGTTTCTATTTTGTTTCATGGATTGGAGAAAGAGTTGGTAATGATGTTCGCCTTGCCGTCTTTAAGCATTTACTGACACTTCATCCACATTACTTTGAACTGAATCGAAGTGGTGAAATTAATGCACGCTTGACAACAGACACCACATTACTTCAATCGATTTTTGGCTTTTCAATATCTATGGCTCTTAGTAGTGCTCTTTTATTATTGGGTGGGCTAACGATGATGCTTATTACCAACTTAAAATTAGCCTTTATAGTGCTTATTAGTGTTCCTGTGATTCTCCTTCCAATGCTAATTTATGGTCGTCGCTTAAGATCCCTCTCAAGGCAAAGCCAAGACAGAGTTGCTGACATTGGAACTTATGCTGGTGAAATAGTTCAAAACATTAAAGTGGTGCAAAGTTTTACACGTGAACCAGAAGAATCAAAAGCATTTAGTATCGAAGTTGAAAAGGCATTTATTGCTGCAAAAAAACGTATTATGCAAAGCTCTCTATTAATAGTTGCAGCAATGATTCTAGTCTTCACAGGTCTGGGGGCTATGATATGGACTGGAGGTAGAGATGTTACATCTGGAATCATAACAGCTGGTGAACTTGCTGCTTTTGTTTTTTATGCAGTCATGGTTGCAAGATCTGTAGCGATTATTTCTGAGATTTATGGACAACTCCAGCGTGCTGCTGGTGCCACTGAACGCCTAATTGAGTTATTAACTGAAAAATCTCAAATTATTGCTCCAATTAATCCTAAACAGTTAACTAAGGGCCCTTTATCTTTAAGCTTTAAAAATATTAGTTTTAGTTATCCTTCGAGGTCTGGACAATTTGCTTTAGAAGATGTCAACTTTAATATCAACGCAGGAGAAACAGTTGCCATTGTTGGGCTTTCAGGAGCAGGAAAGACTACTATATTTGAGTTGTTGCAAAGGTTTTATGACCCTAACAAAGGAAGTATTGAAGTTGATGATATTAATCTTGTTGATCTTAACCCAAAAGATCTTCGTTCAAGCATAGGACACGTACCACAACAATCTACATTATTTTCAGCTGATGTCACTCATAATATTGGCTATGGTAATCCTATGGCAAGTGAGAATGAAATCAAACAAGCAGCAAATAAAGCGTATGCACTAGAATTTATAGATCATCTTCCTGATGGTTTTGAAAGCTATCTAGGTGAACAAGGTGTTCGCTTATCGGGAGGACAAAGACAACGTATTGCTATCGCAAGAGCGATGCTTAAAGATCCATCTATTCTTTTATTAGATGAAGCTACCAGTGCCCTTGATGCGAGCAGTGAACAAAAAGTTCAAGCCGCTTTAAAAGAATTAATGCAGGGAAGAACCACATTAATCATAGCGCACCGACTTGCAACTATTATGCATGCAGATCGTATCTTACTAATCGATCAAGGGCGCTTAATTGCTGAAGGTAGTCACCGAGAATTATTAGCAAGCTCTGGGCTTTACAAAAGGCTATGCGAATTACAATTCAATCACTAAATCGCTGAAAGCCTTGCTGTATATGGTGGTTATGAATGGACTTGAAACAAAGTCCAAATTTCGTTTGATGTGTGAGGGAGGGTATATTATATTGCGCTAGCTATATTTTCTTTTCAACGGCGATAATCAAAACCTATAATTAAACTCAATCATGTGGAAATCAGCCCCGATCGTGTGAGGTCCATTAACACTAGCATCAGAATAGTGCAGAAACCGATAGCCCAACCCCAGTTTCTTATAGAGTGGAGCGCTGACGCCCAGTGTCAGGACAAACTGGAAAGGGCCTCCATAATCCTGCACCCCAAAGCGACTCCTGCTGAACAGCGCTCCACCTACTCCCAAATCCAGGGTAAACCGCCCGTCTTCACTCCCCAGGGTCAATTCAGGGACGAGAGAAACGACAAGAGCATCTTTCCCCGCTCCTCGTAAAATTCCGGCACTCGCCATCAAACGCGTGCCCGTACCCCAGCCTGACGTGGAATAGCTCTGCCATGGTAACCCGAAGTTCGCCGCTACGTCGTACTCCTCAAAAACCTCGGGCGCATCCTTTCCAAGTACGGTCTGCTCTGAAACGCGCGCGCGCATGCTGAGACTCAGCAAACCTAAGTCTTCAGAGTGGCTCTGACTGGGAGCAAGAAGACAGCATATGAAGCTCAGCAGCATCCCGAGAGAAATATGTCTAAGCATAAATTGTGAAGTAAGCTGTTTGGGTGTTAATTCTCCATTCTTAGTTGGATGCCATTGCTTAACTAAGTGTGGGTAGGAAGTTAAGTTCATACTTTTATTATAAGACCAAATTTCATTTGATGTATGAGGGTGTTTATTTTGAAGCAAAATTAAGTCTTCCAGAAAGGCAAAATTGGGGTTTAAAGGCGAACCAGTGTTTGTATAACAACTAGGCTAAATATAATAAGAATAGATAGCCGGAAGCCATTGAACCAACCGCTGCAATAATCAGATAGAGTGTAATAAGTCGAGCTTTTGCAAGCGAATAAATTGCAATCGCTGCTGGAATACTTGTAACACTACCTGCCAGCATAAAAGTCAATCCAACTGCCGGAGACATGCCCAACTCTATTAAACCACTTATAAGGGGAATTGCAGCGTAGCCGTTTAGATAGGTTGGAACACCTAAGATAACAGCAAGAGGGAGAGAATAAATATTTTCCGAACCTAGCCAGTTCACTATTAAATCGCTAGGCACATACACAAGCAATAAACTTTCAAGTAAAAAAGCGAATGTGAGCCAACGTGTTAGAAAAATACCTATTGACAGCGTTTCATTGATGAATGTCTGGCGTCCCTTAGAGCTATGCCAAAACTTGTATAAAATTACGGTTTTATCTTCGCTGGAACACGAGGTGGAGCAGCTGGGTTTAGCGATGTCTTTCAAAGCATCACTTAGATAACCAGCATTGCTAAGCAGTAAAGCACTGCAACCTGCTAGCAACCCCATTGCAACTGCTGATAGAGTCTTTATAAAGGCAAACTCAACACCCAGCTCAGCCGTAGTTAAGATAAACATTTCTGGGTCCATAATTGGTGAAGCTATACAAAAAGCCAACACTGGTGCGATAGGGACGCCTGCTGCTAAAAAACCTGCCACAAGTGGAATCACGCCACAAGAACAAAAAGGTGATAATGCACCAAAAATAGAAGCTACTGCAATTGCCTTTATTGGTTTGCCTTGAAAAGTACTGGCAACAATTTGATCAGCACCGCTTGCTTTTAGATACGCAGCCACTACAACCGATAGAATAATAAATGGTGAAATACGAATTAAAGCACTAAGCGTTGAAAAAAAACTATCAATTGCCTGCAAAGGCGATATGAAACCTAGAGTTATAATAATTACTAAAGAGATACCTACTGGAAAACCTAGTAATGAAGCTACTTTATTGACGAAAAGAATTAAATGTTTTTGCCTTGTTTCAATAGCTATTTTCATTGATTTCTGAGCAACATTCAGAAGTTAATAAGTCAATTGCTGAATCTAATCTTTCAAAATTTGCAGAGCAATAAACCTCTCTACCATTTTTTGCTTGCATAATTAATCCTGCGTCCACTAATCTATTAAGATGAAAGTTTAATGTTGAAGGCGCAATAGATAACTGTTTGCCTACTTCTCCAATAATAATTCCAGAACTACCATATTTCATTATCAATTTATAGATTGAAAGTCTAGTTTTATGACCTAGTTCAGCTAATATTTTTACTAAATTATTTTCATTCATAAAGTTATATTATACACAAAAGAACTATATATCTAGAAATATAGATATATATAATTATTTAAATTCAATAAAATTTCTATAAACGTTACAAAATTGAAATCGCTACTGGAATACTTGTAATACTATCTGTCAGCATAAAGTCAATCCAATAGCCCAAATTTCGTTTGATGTGTGAGGGAGCGAGTTATTGAGAAGTTTCTTTGTCTTTATCTTCAATTTTGCCCTTATAAATTCCAAAACCAATAAGCAAATATGAAATAAATTGAAAAATAAATTTATAACAAAATTTAAATATTGATACTAGTTTCTTCATACTTAATCTTTACTCCCAAGTAAACCCTCTACACCAAAAACCGCTATCATAATTGCTGGTAATAAACATAACAGGATGAGTAATACTATATAAATATTGGTGATTCTTCGATTCGTAAAAAAAGTAGTCAAGAATCCAAATAAAATTTCTAGTCGTTTATTCATACTAGGATTATAAGTCAACTTGAACTAAAGTCCAAATTTCGTTGATGTGTGAGGGATTGGTATTACTTGCTTCTAAATATAGTAATTGACTATTCCATATGTATATAACCCAGTAAAGATTATATTAATCCATTTTAATTGTTTTTCAGTATGAAGCCAAGCACAGTAAACCCAGATTAAGCAAAAGGGAAGTCCAATAAACATTGTGTAAGGATACAAGTCATTGATAATGGCAATCGTACTTAGAATACCTAGGAATAGTGCTAACCACTTCAACTGTTGTTCATATTTAGCAAATCGCATCAAAGTCTTTCCTAGAAAAAAATAGGATTATATGCTAACTTGAACCAAAGTCCAAATTTCGTTTGATGTGTGAGGGAGAGGGTTATTCAGCAGTCTCTTTGTCTTTATCTTCAATTTTGCCCTTATAAATTCCAGTACCAAGAAGTACAGTAGCAACAAATTGAAAGATAAATTTATAACAAAATTTAAATATTGATACTAATTTTTTCATACTATGGTTAGAATTCAATTTGCAGTATATCTCTCTAGTACTATAGAGTTTTCAATTTGTTTTGATGAAATATCCCAGTACTTATTAAGTAATTGATTAGTTTGTTTCTTTGTCTGGGCAACAAAACCAAATTTCTCATAAAACTGAATCGCCCAGATGGCATCTCGCCATGTGCCAACAAGTAAGAAAGCGCTTTTATTAATTTCAAATAAATATTGTAACAATGATTCTCCGATGCCTATCCTTTGATAATGAGTTAATGTGTAAGCATGTCTTATTAAAGTAACGTCTTTTAACTCCTGAATACCCATTACACCAACCAATTTATTATCCTTTTTATACCCGAACATGCGAACACCGTTATCAAACTCACTAATCAGTTCTTTTTTCAACATGTACGGTTCATGCCAACAATAATCTGGAATGATTCCCTTATAGTTTAACGCAGCATCATTAATTACAGAGAGAATCCTAGAAAGGTCTTTTTTTGTATGTTCTATTATCATTATCTATTAGAATCTACTATAAACCTATAAAGGATAAAAGTCCAAATTTCGTTTGATGTATGAGGGAGGATTCTTATTGATCTATAATTGACTTTCTTTAACAACATTACTAGGAGTACTAATGTCAGTAGCAAGAATTACAACAATAACTTTTGACTCAAAAGAAGCAGCAGATATTGCTTCTAAATCATATGTAGCAAATGCATCGAGTGATTTTCCAGAAGCCGAGCAACTTTTAGGGATTCAGGCTGATGGGAACTTACTTATAGCAGTATCTTTATATGCCGACAATGAGGCAATGGAAAGAGCATCAGCCTCAAGAAAAAAAGTCTTGGATTCTAATAAGGAAGTTGTTTCAATAGATACAAAAGTTGGCACTGTGGAAATATGTCATAGCAATAATTGCCAGTGTACGAGTAATTAA
>Ga0208132_1000068_pt1 | contig 43425 bp, 28 predicted proteins | sample ETNtaG_16_FD_185785 | JGI IMG/M metagenome (GOLD analysis project Ga0208132, IMG submission 185785) | Marine microbial and viral communities from oxygen minimum zone, Eastern Pacific Ocean - ETNP201406SV199 (SPAdes) (version 2) | ecosystem: Environmental > Aquatic > Marine > Oceanic ... | reverse complement strand
GCAGGTTCATCCATCAGGATCAATTTTGGTTTACAAATCAGCGCACGTGCAATTTCAACCAATTTTTGAATACCATATGGCTGCCCGCTCAAATACTTCTTTTCAAAGTTGGCAATCCCTAAAAAATCCATAACTTCTAAGGCTAACGCTTCTTCTCTTCCACGCTCTTTTCGTGAAATCCATCTAGTGAATGTATCCCTCATAGTTAACCTGTGATGGGCACCTAATAAAATATTATCGAGGAGAGTCATAAAAGGAACATTCTGGAGATTTTGGAAGGTACGGGAAATGCCATGTTTAACAATCTCATGAGGTCTTCTGGCCAGAAGGTCAACATTGTTATATTTTATAGAACCCCGTTGAGGAGAACAAAACCCATTGATGCAATTGAATAATGTGGATTTCCCGGAACCATTTGGTCCTATCAATGAAAATATTTCTCCTTCTTTTATATCGAAGGATACTTCATCCAGGGCAACGACACCTGAAAAATGAATATGCAGGTTTTGAATCGAAAGATTACTCATAAAAAAATGTCACTGCATTGTCCCCCCATATAGGGGAGATGCGCAGTGACATTAAATTCAGTTTACGTTACGTTTATTTATTCCAGCCAACCGGTAATGGCGACCTGTTTCCCGCCCTGTATCTGAAGCAGCATTATTTTTTCCACACCGGCATGATCATTTTTGTTAAAAGTAATTGGCGGATAGGTTCCGCTCTCCCAGTTATTCAAAGTTTCAAGGCCATTAATCAAACCTTCACGTGTTGGATACTCCTCGGCACGCCTTAATCCTTCTACTAAAATATGAGCTGTGGCAAAACCATAATAATGATAGATACCGCGCATCTTTTCCGGCACATTATTCTTTTCACAGAGTTCTCTATACAAAGCAGGACCAGATTTATCAGAATCCGGAAGATAAGCAAAATAGCAGGATGTAAAACCTTCACCCGCATCTCCAGCTAACAGGCCCACACGGGCATCAACGGTGGGGGCGTGGCCGAAAAAGTGCGGTGAATATTTCATCGCTTGGGATGTTTTCATGATGGTTACAGGCTCACGTACGATACCGCCGATAATAACATCCGTTATGCCGCCTTTCATCAAATTCCCGGTTTGACCTACAAAATCGGTGGCACCACGCTGATAGGCTTCCCGTTGGATCGTGATCCCGTGGCGTTCTTCCGCTTCAGCAATGCCTTTTAGTACGTTGGCACCGTAATCATCATCCTGGTAAACCACACCAATTTTCGCGTTTGCATTTTGTTCCAGGATATAATCCACCAGCACGTTCGACTGTACATCATAACCAGCATCGGTATGAAATATTAAATGGCCGGCTTTCCTGGACAAATCAGACATTGTCCCGGACATGGTTGCCGGTGCCACCAGGGGTACACCGGATTCTTCTAAAATTGGCCGTATCGCTTCTGTAGTTGAAGTCCCAATAACATTATAGAGGGCAAAAACCTGATCTTTTTCAATGAGTTTCTTGGCTGCAACAACCGCTTTTTGGGGATTATAGCCATGATCCTCTATAAGCATTTTTATTTGCCGACCATGAACACCACCCTGAGCATTGATATAATCTAGGTACATGTTCGTTCCGGAAGGAATCAAAAACCCCAACTCCTTAATTGGACCACTTAAATCCTGGATATTACCGATAAGAATTTCTGTGTCTGTGACACCGGGTGAGGTTACTCTATTTTCACAGCGTATCCATGCGAGAGCTGCCATTATGATGATTGAAACGTAACGCTTCATAATTACCTCCTTGGTTTAGGTGGACCGCCTGCGCGGATTAAATGGAAACAATTTCCAGTAAATTCTTATTTTGAGCCACATACCATACAGTCCCAACGGTTGGAATATAATAAATAACAGCATTATAAAACCGAAAATGAATGCTTGAAAATCACCAGCTTCCAAATGGATATATTTTGCCAATCCATCTTTAAATAAAGGAATAAACAGATTTTCCATTAACACAATAAACAAGGTTCCCAGCACAGCGCCATAGATTGATCCAGCTCCACCAATAAGCACCATTACGATAAAATATATTGAAAGTAAAATATCGAAATGATCAGTAGAAATGAAATGGCTCGTGTGAGCAAATAACACGCCTGCGAAGCCGGCAAATAGTCCGGAAATAAAAAAAGACAGCATTTTGTATTTTGCCAGATTAATGCCTGATGCTTGTGCCGCCTGTTCAGAATCCCGAATAGCCATAAAAGCCCTGCCCAGTTTTGATATCACTATTCTCCTGGCAATGATCACAGAAATAATCACAAAAGAATAGATCATAAAATAATTGTCCCAATCATTATTAATTGTGAACCCAAAGATGGTTGCTTTAGACACAGGCATCCCAGCGGAACCTCCTGTCCATTCTCTTAGTGCAATAATGAGACGTTTTACAATAAAACCAAATCCCATCGTTGTTAAACCGAGATACATTCCTTCAATCCGCAAGGCGGGAAAGCCAATAACCAAGCCGAATAAACCTGCAATGACAGGAGAAATAAATATTGATAATTCAAAGGGAATTCCCACCTGATCAACAAGAATTGCCGAAGAGTAGGCACCAATGGCAAGAAATGCAGCATGACCGAGTGACATCAATCCTGTAAAACCGCTGAGCAGATCCAGCCCAATGGTGAGAATCATGTAAATACCGGCGATGTTTAACACATAAAGATAATATTTGTAGCTGGACGTGGCACCTTTAAGAATAAATGGAAATAGAAAAATTGCCAGGATCAGTACAGGTATCCACTTCAGGTTTTCATCGTCGTAACGGCCTTTCATTATACCCTTTTCACTTTTGCGATTCCAAATAACCCATTGGGCCTGATCATCAGCACTACAATGAGCACGATCCAGACTATGATATCGTTGATCTCTTTTACCCATTCAAAATGGAAAGAAAGCGTTCCCATACTTATGGTTTCAATAATACCCAAAATGATTCCGCCTACTACTGCTCCGGGAATTGAACCGAATCCACCCAATATCGCCGCAGGAAATGCTTTTAAACCCAAATAGCTTATGTTGGTATCTAATAACGCCATTCGGGGTGCTAATAATACACCGCCGATTACACCGACCAGTGCAGCAAAAATCCAAACAAATCGATAGACCTGTTTGATAGGGATACCCATGAGCTGGGCTGCTTCAGGATCAGTTGAGGTTGCTTTCATAGCAATACCCCAACGTGTCTTATTGAAAAAGAAATAGAAAATAGCCATCAAGACAATTGTCCAGATAATGATTGAAATATCAAGAATTGAAATAACAACCGAACCAATATTAAACGTATTATCACCAAATGGAGATGCGGGAACAAGACTGATAGGACCGGCAATTATAGCGGTAAGCGAACGCAAAATAATGGCTAAACTGATGGTGGCCATAATGACCGAAAAAACAGGTTCATCTTTTAATGGCCTGTTGATGATATAATCCAGCAAGATCCCGAAAAGAATGGCAAAAATGATTGAACCGGCGAATGCGAAAAGGTAGACCCAAAAATTTACACCACCTAATACTCCAGAGAATTGCGTTACAAAAAAGAAATTTACATAAGCCCCTACCATCATGAGTTCACCCTGGGCAAAGTTCACCACTTCCGTGGCTCTATATATCAGGGTAAACCCAAATGCAATAAGAGCATAAATGCAGCCCAATGCAATACCACTTACAGATTCCTGTAGAAGACCGGTGAGCACGTCATTCATAACTCAGTAGGTGTCCCTTTTGTTATCAATTGGAATCTGCTATTTCCAATTCCTGGTCTCTCCAAAGAAGTACTATCGCGATTTTATACTTCCAGATGAACCAGCTCAATGCCCAGTTCTTTTGCGTGGGTAATGATGCGTTCTTCCCGATAAAATTCACCATAGTAAATTATTTTAATTCCTGCATTGGCGATCATCTTAAAACAATCATAGCAGGGTGAAGCGGTGATAAAGATTTCCGTATTATCAATCTGAACACCGTTACGGGCCGCCTGCACGATAGCATTCGCTTCCGCGTGAATCGTTCGTATGCAGTGGTCGTTTTCCATCTCATGGCCAACTTCATCACAATGGGGCAGACCGCGGATACTCCCGTTATATCCTGTGGAAAGGATGGTTTTATCCCGAACGATTACAGCGCCTACATGCTTTCGGTCACAGGTAGAACGAGTGGCCACTTCGTTGGCGATATTCATAAAATATTTTCTCCAGGAAATTCGGGTATCAGTCATACGTAATTGTCAGGCAAAGTAATTAAGGGTTGATTTCATACAACCGCATAATTTATCAATTTCTTCCTTTGTATTGTAAATATAAAAGGAGATTCGCGCGGTGCCGCTGATTCCCAGCTTTTTCATGATGGGCTGGGTGCAGTGATGTCCCGTACGTATAGCAATGTTATCCTGGTCAAGAAATTGCGCTAAATCGTGGGGATGAACTCCATCTACATTGAAGCTGATTATCCCACCGTGAATATTCTTTTTATTGTAAATACGCACTCCATTGATTTCACTGAGGTTTTTCATTCCGTATTCAGTCAGTTCTCCTATATGTTCCTCAACTTTTTTCATACTGATATTTTGTAAAAAATCAATGGCTTTTCCCAACCCAACCGCCTGGGCAATATTGGGCGTTCCAGCTTCGAACTTCCAGGGGATGTCGTTCCAGGTGGAATGTGTCATGGTGACCTTCTCAATCATTTCGCCTCCACTCTGAAACGGTTCCATGGATTCCAGAAGTTCCGGTTTCCCGAACAAAACTCCCACACCGGTTGGCCCCAGCATTTTGTGACCGGAAAATGCGAAAAAGTCACACCCTAATTGTTGTACATCTACGGTTGTGTGGGGGACGCTCTGGGCACCGTCCACCACCGTAATTGCGCCTACGGTTTTCGCATGGCGAATGAGTTGTTGCACCGGGTTGAGTTTCCCCAGGGCATTTGATTTATGGATGAGTGCAAATACTTTTGTCTTCGGAGTAAAATATTTTTCAGGTTTTTCCAGATCTAATTCCAAATCATCATTGAGGGGAATGTATTTTAATATCGCTCCGGTCCGTTCAGCTGTAATCTGCCAGGGAACCAGGTTGGAATGGTGTTCCATTTCCGTGACCAGGATTTCATCTCCTGGTTTCAACTGCTGCTGAGCCCAGGCGTAGGCAACTAGATTAATGCTTTCTGTTGTTCCCCTGGTAAAAATTATGGAACGGTCATCTTTTGCGTTGATAAAACCCGCAATTTTTTTTCGTGCGTTTTCATAAGCGTCTGTTGCCTGCTGGCTTAAACGGTACACTCCACGGTGAACATTGGCGTTGGATTTACGGTAGAATTGGTCAAGTTTATTCAGGACTTGAATTGGTTTTTGTGTTGTGGAAGCGTTGTCAAAATAGACTAAGGGATTTTCACCGTTTTCCGCTTCAAGGAATGGAAAATCCTTACGGATTGAGTCTATGTCCAGCATAGCTTTACATCATGCCTAGCTGAAGCCAGGCTTCCTCAGACATCATTTCCATATTCCACGGTGGTTCCCAAACCAGTGCAACATTGGCTTCAGCTACACCGGGGATGGATTCAACTTTACTTTTTACTTCTGACGCAATGCTGGGACCCATTCCACATCCGGGAGCTGTGAGGGTCATTTTTATTTCAATTCTCCATTGACCGTCTTCCAGTTCGAAGGGTCGGCAGTCGTAAATCAAACCTAACTCTGCAATGTTTACAGGAATTTCAGGATCGTAACATGTTTTTAATTGTTCCCAGATCAGATCCTCATGAAAGTCGCCCTGGATGGCTTCAGTTTTTTTTGGAGTCGTTTTTTCTTTGCCTAATGCATCCGCATTTTCACTGTTGATTTGGGCCATGTTTCCACGGATTATCACCGTGTAACTTCCACCAAGAGCTTGAGTGATTTGGACCGATTCTCCTTTTTTTATAGTAATTTTATCGCCGGAGGGTACAAGATGTGCATCCACATCCCGTTTCACTATTAGTTCTTCATTTCCTAACATTACTTTAATATCTCCATCTTGATTTTATGTAAAGCGCTCGCAAAGCCATGAGTTCTTTGGCTGGTAATTGAATATCCCAGTCCCAGAGATTCCAGAAGAGATTCAGCTTCCATGATCTTAATTTCTTCCGGCATACGGTTGTTCAGTACCATTTCCAAAAGCCGGAGCAAACCTTTTACAATCAGTGCATCTGAATCAGTTTGAAAAACAAAAGTCAGATCCGGTTGTTTTTTCCCTACGACCCATGCCTGGGACATACATCCATAAATTTTATTTTGTTCTGTTTTTAATTTGGAAGGAAGTCCGGAACTTTGTTTTCCTAAATCCAGGAGTTGGACAAATTTATCTTTTGGATCCGGTAAAATTTCAAAATCAGCACTGATTTCCTCCAAAGCCTGCTGAATAGTTTTCATGAGAGCCAATCAGTGAACTGGTTATGGATATAATCCTGGATAGAAATTGGTTTCACCTTTTCGATGATTTCATTTGCGAACCCATGAATTAATAGTGATTTGGCAGTTTCAGAATCAATCCCCCTGGTTTGTAAGTAAAATATAGCATCATCATCCAATTCGCCGGTGGAGGATCCATGGGAACATTTTACATCATCAGATAAAATTTCCAATTGCGGATTGGCATTCATCAATGCTGAGGGGCTTAGCAGTAAATTCCGGTTGGATTGATCAGCATCAGTCTGTTTTGTGTTTTTCCGGACAACAACTTTTCCATTGAAAACTCCGGAGGATTTTTCCGCTAAAATATATTTAAACAATTGTCGGCTTTGGCAGAAATTTTGTTGGTGGTCCACAATCACATGTTGGTCATGGTGTTGTTGATCTTCTGTCAGGCAAAGACCATTGAAAACAGCTTCACCGCCATCGCCTGCAAAGTCAAGTTTTATGTCGTGACGAAATAATTTAGCGCCGGAAGAAAAGGAGGTTGTGTTTAACCGTGCATCATTTTTGAGGATGTAATTAGTTGTGGCAGTGTGGCACCCGAATATATCTTCTTCCAGAATTCGAATGTAGTTTAATGAAGCATTCTCATCAATTGAAACCTGTGTAACCGGATTGACAAAGTAAGGAATTTTCGTTTCACCTATATAATGCTCAACAAGTGTAGCTTGAGAATTTCTTCCAATTTGAAACACAAGCCGTGGATGGTTCATGAATTGATCAGAAAGAGCAGTTGTGAGATGAATGATTTGAATTGGTTTTTCAATGATTGAATCCGGTTCGACTATCAGTGAAATTTCTGAATTCATCAGGGCTGTGTTCAATGCCAAAAAAGGATTCTGATTGCCATTCAAGCTGTATTCATCCCCGTCTATCTGAGAAAAATCCTCATGTGATTTTACTGAAACTCCCGTAGGTAATTTGGTCAACTGTGGTTGATAATGACCGTTAATGATGATAATAGAATAAGTGTCGGGAATCAATCCCGGAATTTTATCTGGAATTTTCGGAAGATCTTTTCCCCATGCTAAACGATACTCATTTTTTCTAATTTCTGAAAAATCTGTGAATTGCCATTCCTCCCATTTTTTCGTGGGGAACCCTAATTGATTAAACCGGTCAAAAGCTGTTTTTCGCAATGATCGAATTTCTTTTCTCTCATCCAGACAGTGATCCAGCAATGCATGAAATTGACGCTGTAAATAATTCATTTTTCCAGCCAGGAATAACCCTTTTCTTCTAATTCTAACGCCAGTTCTTTTCCGCCGGACTTCACAATTTGGCCGTTCATGAGGACATGAACATAATCTGGAACAGCATATTTTAATAATCGCTGGTAATGTGTGATTAAGATAATAGCTCTGTCTTCCCGGCGATACTGATTGATTCCATGAGCAATGGTTTTTAAAGCGTCAATATCCAAACCGGAATCGGTTTCATCCAGAACTGCCAGTTCCGGCTCTAGAATTAACATTTGTAAAATTTCATTCCGTTTTTTTTCTCCGCCGGAAAAACCGTCATTTACTGATCGCTTCAGGTAGGTTTCATCTAGATCAACTTCCTTTAGTTTTTCCTTGATGAGTCGCATGAAGTCAGCCGCATTAATTTCTTCCTCTTCCCGGTTGCGACGTTTTGCATTCAATGCCTCCTTAAGAAAGTAGGTGGTGTTTACTCCAGGGATTACAACGGGGTATTGAAATGAGAGAAAAATTCCATTTAAAGCACGATCTTCCGGGGAAATAGCTGCAATATTTTTTTCTTTGTAGTAGACCTCTCCGGAAGTGACAGAATAATTGTTTTTGCCAGCAATGAGATTCGCCAGAGTACTTTTCCCTGAACCATTTCGCCCCATTATTGCATGAACTTCTCCCTGTTTCACATTCAAGTTTATCCCCTTAAGAATCTCTTTATTTTCAACCGCAGCACAAAGATTTTTTATTTCCAGCATAGCCTATTAGCCCACACTTCCTTCCAAACTGACCTCCATAAGTTTTTGTGCTTCCACTGCAAATTCCATGGGCAGTTCTTTAAATACTTCTTTACAAAATCCATTCACAATTAAAGAAACTGCATTTTCCGTAGACAATCCTCTCTGGTTGCAGTAAAACAATTGCTCTTCGCCAATGTTGGAGGTGGAAGCTTCGTGTTCCATTTTGGCAGTTGGATTTCGAACATCAATGTAGGGAAACGTATGAGCTCCGCACTCACTTCCGATGAGTATGGAATCGCACTGGGAATAGTTCCGGGCATTTTCAGCATTTTTCATAATCTTCACCTGTCCCCGGTATGTATTCTGGCTTTTGCCGGCAGAAATTCCTTTCGAGATAATTGTGCTGCTGGTGTTACTCCCTAAATGAATCATTTTTGTCCCCGTATCGGCCTGCTGATGATTGTTGGTAAGCGCAACGGAATAAAATTCTCCTTTTGAATTATCACCCTTTAGAATGACGCTGGGATATTTCCAGGTAATGGCAGACCCGGTTTCCACTTGGGTCCAGGAGATTTTTGAATTGTCTTCCAGACATGTACCTCTCTTTGTTACAAAATTATAAATTCCTCCCTTTCCGTCTTTATCTCCTGGATACCAATTTTGGACAGTGGAATATTTGATTTCAGCGTCTTTATGAGCAATTAATTCAACAACGGCAGCATGGAGTTGGTTTTCATCACGCATGGGAGCAGTGCACCCCTCCAGGTAGCTCACATAGCTGCCTTCATCTGCTACAATGAGAGTCCGTTCAAATTGCCCGGTATTTGCTGCATTGATCCTGAAATAGGTTGACAGTTCCATGGGACAGCGAACGCCTTTGGGAATGTATACAAACGATCCATCGCTGAAAACTGCGGAATTCAGCGCAGCAAAAAAATTATCAGTCATAGGTACAACCGATCCAAGATATTTTTTCACAAGATTCGGATGGTTGTGAACTGCCTCTGAGAATGAACAGAAAATAATACCGTGTTTTTTTAGGTCTTCTTTAAAGGTTGTAGCAACTGAGACACTATCAAACACAGCATCCACAGCAACACCAGCTAACATTTTCTGTTCTTGCAGGGGAATCCCCAATTTGTTATAGGTCTCCAGCAATTCCGGGTCAACCTCATCCAGGCTTTTTAATTCTTTTTTTTCCTTAGGGGCAGAATAGTAGCTAATTGACTGATAATCAATAGATGGATATGTGATATGTGCCCAGGAAGGATTTTTCATTTTTCCCCAGTTTTTGTATGACTTTAATCGCCAGTCTCTGAGCCAGTCCGGTTCACCTTTCTTTGCGGAAATAACCCGAATTACATCTTCACTCAACCCCGGAGGAATTGTTTCCTGTTCAATATCCGTGACAAATCCGTATTTATAATCCTGGCTGATGGCTTCATCAATTATACTATTTTCTTTTTTCAATGTATTCTTCATCTTAATGTCTTGTAATGTCGGCCAAAGTCAAATTATCGAACATGGAAACGATGGCTTCATTTACACGGTTGATGGGTTTACGGATATTGCAAATATCAAGCTGAACACAGTTTGAATCTGCAGAACAATCCATAATTCCAATTGGACCTTCCAGAATTTGGATCAAAGCGTTCATGTTGATATTATCCAGAGATTTTTTCAATCTATATCCTCCATGGGCTCCCTGTATAGCCTCAATGATATTATGTTTGGCCAATTGCTGGAGTGTTTTTGCCAGCAGCTGCAGAGGAATCCGATGGGTTTCAGCGATTTCCTTAGTGCTTACAATTTTTTCTGTGGCTTGTCCCTGGATGTGCCTCAGGGCAATAAGAGCATATTCTAATTTACGGGTTAATTTAAGCATATCCGATTATTTTAGTCGTATTTAATATAATGGGAAAAAATATATAATACAAGTGACAATTTATATGGCTTCATACATTACTCAGGTTTAAAAAAAGCCTTCAGGATCCTGAAGGCTTTTTAGTGAAAGCAGATTTATGGTTTACAGCCCGTTTCCGGACCTCTACGTCCATTCAAAGATACGATCTTACATAGTTTTTAGCATTGCTTCCACTTCATCACAGGTATTGCGCACGCCGGCCACCGATTTCGCCAGCGCTTCTTTTTCTGCGGCATTCAAATCAGCTTCGATAACTTTGGCCACGCCGTCTTTGTTCAGTATGGCTGGTACTCCAACGAACATACCATTTACCCCGTATTCGCCTTCTAGAAATGCGCAGGTGGCAATGATCTTGTTCTTGTCATAAATGATCGCTTCGGCCATATCCAATGCCGCCCAGGCAGGAGATACAAAGGCGGAGCCAATGCCCATTAAACCGACAACTTCGCCGCCGGCTTTACGGGTGCGGGTTTCGATTGCCTCCAAAGCTTCCTTGGATACGAATTCCTCCACTGGCATACCGCCGACGCGGCAGCATGACCGGATTGGAACCATATTGTCGCCGTGTCCGCCTAAAACAAGGGCTTCAACGTTTTCCACCGATACCCCGGCTTCCTGAGCCACGAAATATCGGTAGCGGCCGCTGTCCAACTGACCGGCCATACCCATCAATTTATTTTTCGGGGGTTGCAAAATCTTATACAGCGTATACACTATCGCATCCAGCGGATTCGCGATCGAAATAATGGTCGCATCCGGACAATACTTTTGAATGCCTTCAGCCACTGACTTGGTGATCTTGATGTTGGTCTGCAAAAGTTCTTCGCGGGTGGGAATCGTACCGTCAGGGCGCTTGGTCCGCGGAACGCCAGCCGTATTGATCACGATATCCGAACCTTCCAAAACGTTGAATTCTTTCCCGGCGTCGTAATGAATATCGGTGGAAATGGTCGGTGCTCCTTCCGCAATGTCCAGTGCCTTGCCTTTGGCTAAATCCGGAGGTTTTATATCCATGAAACCGATTCTCTTGGCCAAACGTCTTTTCGCCGCTTCGGCAAAGAGAACGCCGCCGATATTTCCCCCGCCAATCAAACCAAGCTTGTTTATGGCCATGGTATTTCTCCTTTTATAATTTTGTACGTTGTTTCTGTGTGAAAAATCAATCACACATTTGTTTTTAGTGCATTATCTGAGTGAATTCAGATAATGCAAGTTGACCTGCATTGGTCTACTGTCATTGAATATTTTCTTTAACCCATTTTGCACTCACTGACTTTGGCCGTGTAAGCGGTGTCCCCAGGGCTCTGTTCAGGACTAATTGCGATAGCATTCCCATGGTTCGAGATACGGCGAACAGTACGGTATAGTATTGGAATTCCGTAAGACCGTAATGATAAAGCAATGCCCCTGAGCCGGCATCAACATTGGGCCAGAAGTTTGCAATCGGAGCTTTGCCTGCATCAACCCGTTCTTTTGAAAAAGCCTCAAGTACTTTTGGTACTATGTTAAACACACGGTCTACAGTCAAAAATATGGGATCGTCTGCCAGGTACTGTTTGCCGAACTCATTGAAACCGGTAAAACGCGGATCGGTTACCCGCAATACAGCATGGCCATATCCAGGAATTACTTTCCCAGCCCGGAGAGTCTCGAACGCCATTTCTTCTATCTGTTCTTCGGATGGAGTTCCTCCAAATTTGTCCATGACTTCCAGCACCCATCCCAGGCACTCCTGGTTCGCTAAGCCATGAAGCGGTCCAGATAATCCATTCAGTCCTGCAGACACTGAATAGAACGCATCCGAAAGTGCCGACCCAACAGTATGACAGGTGTTTGCACTCACATTACCACCCTCATGATCACAATGGAACATGAGGTAGAGCCTGATAAGTCTGGCAAAGTCACCTGTTGGATCGTTGATTCCAAGCATTTTTGCGTAATTAGCTCCCCAATCCAAATCCTTATCGTACGGGATGGCATCGCCTTTTTTATACCGAATACGGTACATTCCAGCTGCAATACCCGGCAATACACCAAGCAATCTCAGTGCATCTTCAAGCATGGGTTCCCAGTACTCAGTTTTCCGCATACCTTCAGAATATCTTCTCCGGTATTCAGATTCCCTTTCCATGACAAGTATCCCGGTATCCAACATGCACATTGGATGTGAATCTTCAGGCATCGCCTTCAGAACATCCCATATGTAACCGGGAACTTCACTTCGGTCTGCCAAGTCTTTCTGAAGGGCGGCGGTGGCTTCTTTATCCGGTTTTTCACCGGTGAGTAACAGATAAAACACTTCTTCAGGCCATAACTCCTTGATTGTTAAAAGCGGATGACCGCGAATAATCAATCCTTTATCCGGTTCAACAACAGACGTGTCACAGATCATACCCTTAATACCACGCATTCCACCGAAAGCCTGAGCGACAGTTACATCAGCAATCTTCTTTTTTCCGTAGGTGGAGAGAACTTCCTTTTTTTCTTCCCTCCAGGTCGGAATCATTTCTTTCAGCTTATCCTGTAACTTCATCGTTATTTTCCTTTTCTATTCTTGTAATTTGAGTGTCCGAACATTGCAAACAAACGTCAACTTTAATGTCATCGGGATTTGGAGTAAAATGAAATCTATTTTGGCATTTTCTTTTTTATTCTGTGTATAGTGTTGCTGTTGCATGTTGAGAAGGCTCGTTCTATTGGGACTTTCTTGTTAATGGTATAAGTAATGGTTATAGAATGAAAGGCACATTTAAAGTTTTTTTTCTATGCATACTGTCACTGAATTTACTCTGTTTTCTCCTTCATTCGAAACTACGAAAATGATAATTGACAAGTAATACAATAAACTGGGAAGAGATTTTTTTCTGTATCATGGCATTTCAAATACGATTTGTCATATTCAAATATGCACTGTAGTTATATTACAAAAATCCCCAGTAAAAGGACCTTTCTATGGAATTGCGCTGAACGGGATCCTGGGAACCAGGAACTAAACAGGAGTTCCCAGCCAGATTCCGATGCAGAAAAGGATTCCTGCGACAAAGTGCATATTTATTGTACCGGCATTTGCAGGTTTTAGAAGACGATTATCGTAGTATTGATACAGCGTTTTAACAGCTTTTACACCAAAATAGCATGCCGCCAGAGCAATCAGGCTCAGCATGGGGAGGGTTCCATTTAAAGCCATGACAACGATACTCACAAAGGCGCCTGCGATGAGCAGTACGTAACCGATTCTGGCTTTTTCCGGACCCAATACAACGATCAAGGTATTTTTTCCTGTGGCCTTATCGCCATCATGATCCGGGAACTCATTGATGTAAACAATAGCTGCCACTAGAAAACCAATGGGAATTCCAGCCAGGAATGCCTCCGGCAGCAGCTTGCCGGTCTGGACAAGAGCACTCCCTGCAACCATGAGCGGCCCGAAATTGAGTCCGATGAGTAATTCTCCCAAGCCTTTCAACGCAGAAAACCTGAAGGGTGGTGCCGTATAAAAGAATCCGGAAACAAACCCAATCAGCCCCAGCCACAATACCGGCAGACCCGCTTTTAGGATTAAAGGTATGCCAACTACCGCACTGAGAGCAAATGACACCAGGGCCACAGTGAGCATCCCCTTTGCTGAAATGAGGCCCATCTGGATGCCGCGGCTGCCCCCGGAGAATGGCACCATATAATTGTAATTGGCCTTGTCGGTACCGCTGGTGTGGTCAAAATAATCATTGGCAGTGTTGGTTCCTATATGCAGGAGCGATCCGCCTAGAATCGTTAATCCAAGCCAGCCCCAGCTGACATCATAGCCCATAAAGTTTGCCACAGCAGCGCCCACGAGAATAGGCACAATGGTAGCAGTTAAAAAGGGCAGGCGCATGATAACGAGCCAGGTAAAAACCTTAGTCATCAGGTTTATTTTGGGCCGTATCTGATCCGGTGTCTTAGTTTCTAAAAGCTTTGACACGCCGCAATAACCTATATGCTCACCATTTTTTCCTTTTGTAGGTGTGATTTTAATGTGACAGGGCATTTCATGGCCATCTTTGTGCAGAAAAACCGTGTCTCCTTCCCAGGCTCCTTTTTTTACAGCTTCATCAAGCCAGTTGACTACATGGCCCAATACCACCTGGCCTGGACTAAGATCACTCACCCGGCCTTTACCAATTATTTCTTCCGGTGTATATCCATAAAGTTTTTCGGCACCTTCACTGTACGTTTCTATTTTGCCGTCAAGGTCACATGTAATAACGCTCTTCATTTGTTTATTCATATTTTTAGCCTGCTCTGCTCCTTGTATTATTTACTCTTTCCAATTCCATCATTTGTCAATAATTTGAACATTGACAAGGCGGTAAAATTAAACAAAATAAACACAAAGGCTATATATCTTCTTTGTATAATTCTATTTACTCTATAGATGAATACCCTCAGCATTAAAGAAATTGCTTTTGGTTCAAAGGATTATAGAAAAGCAGTAGTGATTCGTGATGAAGTCCTTCGAGTTCCGCTGGACTTATCATTTTCACAGGAGGAGCTGAAAGAAGACTCAGATGACATTCATATTGCCGGATTCAGTAATAAAACTATGATTGGGACGTTAATTCTTTCCCCTCAAAATGAGGAAACAATCCGAATGAGGCAGGTAGCAGTTCATTCCGATTATCAAAAAAAGAGTTTTGGAAAACAACTGGTTGAATTGGCGGAAAAGTTTGCAATTGAACAGGGATTTAAAAAAATGATGCTTCATTCCCGGGAGGATGTGATTCCATTTTACACCAAATTAGGGTATACAGTTTATGGGGATAGATTTGAATCAGTTACACTGCCTCATTTTTGTATGGAAAAACAATTGGTTTGAATTCTCATTGTGTGGATTCTTAGTTTAATCATGATAGTTTCCAATCCTGCATTTTCCGCTGAAGATACTCCATACGTAATTGTACTTGGGATTGCACAGGATGGAGGTGCTCCACACGCCGGATGTACCAAAGCCTGCTGCGCAGAGAGATGGGACGATCCTGAAAAACAATTCAGTGTTTCGTGTTTAGGGATTGTTGATCCTCGAACGAATGAAGTGTGGATGATTGATGCCACTCCTGATTTTCCGGAACAGTATCATGTCCTGGCGCAAAACGGGAAGCATACCCTGAAGGGGATATTCCTCACGCATGCTCACATAGGGCACTATACCGGGCTTGTGCATCTGGGCCGGGAAGTAATGGGGGCAAAATCCATGCCTGTGTATGCAATGCCCCGGATGAGGACCTTCCTGGAATCCAATGGCCCCTGGGACCAGCTGGTTTCATTAGATCAAATCAAGTTGAAACTCCTGGAAAATGAATCTCCACAGGCACTTAATGATCGCCTCACTGTAATTCCGTTCCAGGTGCCTCACAGGGATGAGTATTCCGAAACAGTGGGATACAGAGTGGTGGGCCCATCATTCTCTCTGGTATACATTCCTGATATCGATAAATGGGAGCGTTGGGAAAGAGATATAAATGAAGTAATCCTTGAAAATGATTATATACTTATTGATGGTACTTTTTTCGGAGATGGTGAGATACCAAATCGCTCAATGGAGGGAATTCCCCATCCTTTTATTGTGGAAAGCATGGAACGCTTCGGCAATTTACCTGGAAAGGAAAAATCGAAAGTACGTTTTATCCATCTCAACCATACAAACCCGGTTTTACACAGCGAATCCTCCGAAAGAAAAAACATGACACTTAAGGGATATAAGGCAGCCCGGAGGAATGAGAAATTCAAACTGTAGAAAAAAACTTTAAGCCATTTCATTAACTATGATTTCTCAACAATCAATAGTAAATGTAATTCAATCCCGGTATTCCTGTAGAAGTTTCAACAATTCACTAATTGGCGAAGAAATTAAAGGTGAATTAAATACATTTATGGCTAACCATAATACTGGTCCATTTGGAACTTTCTCTCGATTTAAAATTGGAGTAATTGAATCGGGTGGTGCCATATTAAAACGATTAAATACCTATGGTTTTATTAAAGGAGCTGATGAATACCTGGTTGGTGCCATGCCTCAAAATATATCGCATCTTGAGCTGGAAGAATTTGGCTGTGTACTTGAAAATATCATCTTAAAAGCAACATCGCTGGGGCTCGGTACATGTTGGATGGGCGGTACATTTAGAAAGTCCGTATTTAGTAAAATGATTGATTTACAAAAACATGAAACACTTCCTGCAGTCATTGCTATTGGGAATCCTGCAAATAAACGAGGATTTACCGATACATTAATTAGACGAATTGCAAAAGCTGATCATCGGAAGCCCTGGAAAAAACTCTTTTTTGAAAACAATTTTCAAACTCCACTTTTAAATGCAGGCAGTGAGGCTATGAACACTGCCCTGGAAATGGTTCGATTAGCTCCATCTGCATCCAACAAACAACCGTGGAGAATTGTTAAGATAGATGATGTTTTTCATTTTTATTTATGCCGGACTCCCGGATATAAAGAACAGGCATTTTTAGAAAAAACGAACAGGGCAGATTTACAACGACTGGATATAGGAATTGCCATGAGCCATCTTGAAAACACACTGCTTGAAGAGAACCAACGTGGGAAATGGGATGTTGTTAATCCAAAAATAGAAGTACCAAACGATGGTTATGAATACAAAGTAAGCTGGGTTCAAAATTAACAATGATGGGTTCACTCAAATGATTGGCTTTTTCATTATTAACTCCAAATTGATTCCTCTGGATAAATTGAAAAGACTTTTATTTATAGCATTGTTAGTATCATACTGTCTACCACAGGGTGGTGATATGCCTGATGTTGTAACTATAAATCCCCTTAATTATTACAGTACCCATTATTCAACAAATATGACTACATACGGGCATGCAGGAATTACTAAAGGAAATCTCAACAATATAACAAATATTAATCCTGCTTTATTAAAAAATGCTAATGGTTTTACAGCTGGATTTTCTTTGTTTTCTGAGGAATTAGATTATTTTTATAAAGTTAATAACCCGTTGCTTGAGTCGTGGAGTATACTGATACCTGGGGATTTGAGTATTAGTATTGGTAGTAATATGAAATATAATCGGACAGTGGAATATCGTATGGAGGTTACAAATGAATGGTATCCTGATGGAACAGGGGAAGTATTTTCAACTAAAGACCAATTTAAAATTCAGACTTATTCTGTTAACTTTTCGAAGGAATTAGATAAAAATATCACAATAGGCTTTAAATACAATAGAGACAAATTATTTAAAAAGGCTTCAGAATATATCCATTCTTATGAAGTTAAAGACCATGTTGATTATTGGGGTGTAGGATTATTATATAATAAGAATTTTGGTAATATTGGTATGATGTATTTAAATGGTAAAAATTTATATCGTACTATTAATTTACCTTATACTTTTAATATCCCTGAGGGCGATACAGTAAATGATACCATTCTTAATTATGCTTTATATACTTATTATCATGTTCCCAGCATATTGGGTATCGGAGTGTCATGCTTTAATAATCCTATATCTTATTTAATTAATGTTAAAAAGATATTTTGGGACCCCATCGGTGGATTTCATATTGATAGTGAAGGATATGTATCAAACAGTTCACATCCTTATGAAGAAAATATACTAACAGCAGGAGTTCAGTGTTACATAACAGATTCCTTTGAACTTTCATTAACTACAACATTAAATGACTATAACTTTGATAATGATTTTAATGAGAGGAAAATAATTACTATTGGTGGTATTTATAAATCTCAAGATTATGACATTGACCTAACATATGGTTCTACGTATGATGCCGAGGAAGAAGATTTTTTTGGAATATCAAATGAGGTTAATTATTTTAGGGTTGGATTGATATTTCATATTCCAATGGATAAAGGCTTAAATACAAATTGATTCCTCTGGGTAAATTGAAGAGAGTTTTGTTTGTGGGATGATAGGTTGTTGACCTAGATATTGGCTTGATTCAATATCTAAGATTAATTCTTTCCAAGAGCATAATTTAATAACTGATTTGAATTTTTTATTACCATGGAAATAAAAAAGAATGGATTTTCAACTTAAATGAAAGTGATTGGTACAGGATTTGGACGTACAGGCACATTGTCACTAAAAATTGCACTGGAAAAATTGGGTATGGGACCATGTTATCATATGAGAGAGATCGTTTTGCGCCCATCTCATATAAAAATATGGTATAATAGATCCTGTGGAGATAATATAAACTGGAACCGGGTATTCGGTAGATTTGAATCTGCTGTTGATTTTCCAGTAAGCTTATTCTACGGGGAGCTAATAAACGAATTCCCCGATGCAAAGTTCATTTTAACTGTTAGAGATTTTGATTCGTGGTACGCTAGCATGACAAATACAATCTATAAAGTGCCTACCCTCCTGCCACACCAGTTCAAAATGATAGTTTACCCCATCCGTATTTTTATAGAGATGCAGATTAACCTGATCTGGGTTGGTCTCTTTAAAAATAAGTTTGGCGACAAAGATTTTACCCGGAAAGTTTACTATGAACATATAGAGAATGTAAAAAAAACAATCCCCAGCGATAGACTTTTGATCTATCGTGTAAATGAAGGCTGGGGACCATTATGTGAATTCCTTGATGTTGACATTCCTGAAAGCATCCCTTTTCCAAATGTTAATGACACCGCCGAAATGTTACGAAAATTTGCTCTTATCAAATCGCTTCCATATGTGTTCATCTTATTGATGGCAGCTATTTTAGTGATGATATTTATATCGGTTTTATGATAGATAAATAAGATTGCACCTCTTTGTAAAAAAGTGGGGATGAGGTAAATTGAAGAGATGAAGAGGAGATAAAATATGAATATGATACTGCGCGTATCCGCTTATTTTATAGCTTTATTGCTTCTGTTTATAGTTTCAGTTGTCGTAATTGTAGATAGAGGGATTTTTAGTGAAAACCTGGGCCCTGGTGAGATTTCTGGTAAGGTTAATACTCAAGATTTTGTTATTGACAAAAAAGCAAGGCAAGAACTTGCCAGAAAGGATTTAAATATTTCCAACCCGAAACAAATTCTTTTTGGAGACTTTCATGTTCACAGTACATTTTCTGCTGATGCACATATTGCGAGTCTTCCAATTGCAGGGGGATCAGGTGTGCACCCTGTAGCAGATGCCTGTGATTTTGCCCGGCACTGTTCTGCTCTGGACTTTTGGGCAATTACAGATCATTCCGAAGCAACAAATCCAAAAAGATGGATGGAGACTAAAGAGATAATCAGACAATGTAATGAACTGAATATTGATAAAAATAATCCTGACTGTGTTGCTTTTCTTGGTTTCGAATGGACCCAGGTTGGTCCAAACAGGGGATCTCATTGGGGCCATCATAATGTTATTTTGAAAGAAGAACAAGATGATATGGTTCCAGCGAGAGCAATTGCTTCTCAAAGTCTCACAAGAGATGCGATGCTTCAGAGACCTGAATGGCCGAATGTATTATTTCCTTTTCTAGATTTAAGAAACCTAAAACGATATATTGATATAGGCAGATATTATAAAGAAACCACGAAAGTTCCAGTTTGTGAAGAAGGGATCCCCTCAAAAGAATTGCCGGAAGATTGTCATGAAGAGGCAATCAATCCTCTTATACTTGCTGAAAAAGTTGAAGAGTATGAATCAGATTATCTGATTATTCCTCATGGCCAGACATGGGGTTTGTATACCCCGCTGGGATACACCCTTGATAAAAGTCTGGAGCTGTCTAAAAGGTATCCGGAAAAGTTTGATCTGCTTGAAATCTATTCCGGCCACGGCAATTCAGAAGAGTATCGATCATGGAGAAGTGCAGATGTTATTCGTGATGGTGAGCCTGTTCTTGATCAGTTTATTACATTTCAAATGGGTGAATTAGATTTTGAACAGGGAACTTTTACCATGGAAGTTGATGGTGAGGACGCTGTTTTTGATATTGGAACACAGTCTTGCCCTGAACCATCTGATAATTATGTGCCGTTATGCTGGCGTGCAGGCGAAGTAATTTATGAAAGATGCATTACAGAGAACAACCCCAAGGAAGAATGTGAAAGAAGGATGATTGAAACCCGACAGCTCGTTGTGGACAGAGGACGTACCGGTCAAAATGTAGTACCTAATTTTACTGATGATGAAAAGGGGGACGCTGGCCAGTGTAGAGACTGTTACAGTCCCGCAATGAATTATGTTCCAGGAGGGAGCGCGCAATACGGCCTTGCCCTGACAAAATTTGGTGAAGATGGTGTAAAACATCGATTTCGTTATGGCTTTATAGGATCCAGTGATAACCACCAGGCTGCTGCTGGAAGCGGTTATAAAGAGATTTTTGCAACAAGTGTTGATGGATCCGGGCCTAAATCAGAGTTTAAAGATAAAGTTTTACATATGGAGCGAGTGTATCTTGGTGATGAATATGAAAGCCCAATCTGGAAAGCTTATAGTGCAGATGATGTGCCAGTTGCATTTGATATTAACGAATTACGTCTTGGGTTCAATGTCATTGAATGGGCAAGGCAACGGGGATTCTATACTACAGGAGGAATGGCCGCAGTGCATTCTGAAGGAAGGTCAAAAGAACAAATTTGGGAAGCTTTGAAACGGCACGAAACCTATGCAACAAGCGGACCTCGAATATTATTGTGGTTCAATTTAGTGAATGACGGAAGTTCAAAAGACGTAACAAAGCCTATGGGTTCAGCAGTCACATTAAAACATGATCCAACTTTCGAAGCGAAAGCCATGGGCTCTTTTAAACAGAAGCCCGGCTGCCCTGAGGACGCATACCGTGCTTTAGGGGAAGAAAGAGTGCACCAGCTTTGTTATGATGAGTGCTATTATCCTTCTGATGAGAGAAATAAAATTACGCGTATTGAAGTTGTAAGAGTTTTGCCGCAGGTTTACGAAGATCAGCCAGTGGATGAACGTATTCAGGATGCATGGAAAACGCATTATTGCGACACGACACAAACAGGCTGTAGTTATACATTTACTGACAATGAGTACTCAGATCTGAAAACAGATGTAAGTTATTATGTGAGAGCTATTGAGGAACCATCGCTTCAGATAAATGTGAAGGGTGCACACTGTGCTGATCATGATTCTGCAGAAGGTCATGCTCATGGCGGATGTCAAAAATTTAAACTCTGTACCCAGGATTGGAAAAATCCCAGAGATTTCGACATGTGTGCTTCCATAGATGAACCCCGTGCGTGGTCATCTCCAATTTATGTCGATTATTCCTCATATTAGTATCGTACCAGATGGTTCCGGCGCCAGCCGGCAGAAGAGAGAGAGAATACTACAAATTGATTCTTCTGGGTATGAAATATTATCGATTTTCTGTGCCTTGAAGAGGTAGATTGGACACCAAATTTTGTGGAAAAAATGACATTGAATACACTTTCAGATCCCCAGTTTACACTGGATAAGGAAACCCATACCTACTCCCATAAAGACCATCCTGATGCGGAGTTTCAAAGCGTCACCACCGTGGTGGGTGATCATTTTGAGATTTTTGATGCTCCCCGGATTGCTGAAAACCTGGTGACAAACAATCCCAGATACAGCGGTATGACTGTTGAGGAGCTCATGGGCAAATGGAATGAAACTTCCCGGCTGGGAACCCGGATCCATGAAGAGATTGAACTGTTCATTTATGAGGGAAGAACCCCTACCGAGCCGAAAGCGAAAATTGGGCTGAACTGGCTGGAACAATTCAAAATGAAATCGGATTTTGAGATCCTTTCTGAGGTGATGGTATACAGCATGGAATTAAAGATTGCAGGGACAATAGACATCCTGGCCCATGACCTGAAGACCGGAAACTATGAGCTGATTGACTGGAAGTCGAGTAAGAAAATTCAAACGGAATCCTATCGGGGAAAAGTGGGGACCAGTCCCGTAACCAGAGATATCCAGGACTGTAATTTCAACCATTATGCACTCCAGCTTTCCTTTTACAGGTATCTTTTGGAAGAGTATTACAGTATTCCTGTATCTAACCAGATGATTGCCCACCTGACTGAAGACAGGTGCCACAGCATCGTTACTCCCTACATGAAGGATCACATCCATTCCATGGTGAACCAGAAAGCCCGGACATAGAAGACCGTGTCCTTTATTTCCACTGTTGAAAAAATTGATGACAAGGTAGTCCTTTATAAATATGACGGTGAAGGGCTGGCACCTAATAGTGGTGATGAGTCTGAGCTTGAAACACCGAATCAGAAAAGACTGTGCTTTTTGGACGTGGAGACGACAGGGAAGGACAGGACGGGAGACGAAATCATTGAAATCGCCCTTAAAACAATCCTGTTTGACATGGCGTCCTGTTCTATCGCTTCCGTAAAAGAAAGTTACGAATCTTATAATGAGCCCACAATCCCCATCAAGGAAGAAGCCTTCCTTGTAAACCGGATTACAGATGAAATGATAATGGGACAATCAATCGACTGGAACCAGGTTGACAGGATTCTTGAAAAGGCGGATGTGATCGTCGCCCACAACGCTTCCTTCGACCGGGCGTTCATTGATGAGCATTCTTCTGTTTCTCCCAGGAAAATATGGGCCTGTTCATTGGAAGATATTGACTGGCCCGGAAGGAATTTTTCAAATGGGAAACAGGAACTCCTCTGTTTTTGGCACGGGTTTTATTATGAATCCCACCGGGCAATGAATGATGTGAATGCCCTCATCCACCTGGTCACCCACTCCAGTTACACGGAGGGTCATCCCATCCTGGAATTGATCGAAAATTCCGGGAAACCCTATTATAAGATGAAGGCCATTAGAAGTCCTTTCGAAAAAAAAGACACCTTAAAAGCGAATAATTATAAGTGGGACGGGGGAAATAAATATTGGTGGAAGAAATTGAATTTTGATGAAATTGAAACGGAAAAAGACTGGCTTACTGAAGTGATTTATGATGATTATTTTTCCGGGGTAGTGGAAGAAATACCTTTAACCGATAAATATAAGCAGTAGTTGTTTTTACAGTACGTTCCAATGTTCTGACTGCAATTGCCAGAGTGATATTCTTTACTGAACCTGTTGAATATTATTTAGAGAAGAACTTTGATCCCACAAATCAGCATTAAAATATATCTGCTGTTCCTTATCAGTGTCTGCTGCAGTTCTGTGCAGGGGTTTGATTTCTCCAGGGATAGCACTGAGAGTCAATCCCAGGAGACACAATGGTGGCAGGAGGAAGCGGGCAACATGGTAACACACCAGATCCATGCCAGAGGGATCAGGGATTCATTGGTTCTGCGCACCATGAAGGAAACGCCCCGCCATCTGTTTGTTCCTGAATACCTGGAACGCAATGCTTATAGTGATCGGCCCTTGCCGATTGGAGAAGGGCAGACTATTTCCCAGCCCTACATTGTCGCCCTGATGACGGAACTCCTTTACCTCACCGGAGATGAAAAAGTGCTGGAGATCGGTACAGGATCCGGCTACCAGGCGGCTGTATTATCACCCTTGGCAAAAGAGATTTATACAGTTGAAATTGTACGGTCACTGGCTGAAGGTGCAGGAAAACTACTCAAAACGCTGGGGTATGATAATGTGACTGTAAAATGGGGTGACGGTTATGAAGGCTGGGTCGAGCATGCTCCTTTTGATTGTGTCATTGTGACTGCTGCCCCGGACCAGGTCCCAAAAGCGTTGATTGAACAGCTTAAAATCGGCGGCAGGATGGTCATCCCTGTGGGCAGTTTTTACCAGGAGCTGAAAGTGTTCATCAAGGGAAAAGATGGCATAGAAGAAGAAAGCATTATACCGGTGCGGTTTGTTCCCATGGTCCATCCGACACAATCCATACCTTCCAGTAGTCCGTAATATATAGCAATTTGCTTTTCTGGGGTTGCTTCACGCTCTGATTTAAGAAGGAGGAATGATTTCGTCATCTGTTAACGGAGTGGCGAATTCGAATCGGGGGAAAATTCCACTGAATTTTAAAAATCCCTTTTTTAAATTAATTTTATATTTGAGTTGTATGAGTGTTTATTCTGAAGTTCTACCCCTTTTTTTTAGACTTGTAAAAAGCGGATGTTTTCCTTCATGAATGGAAAGGTTTAATTTGAAGTTAAAGACAATCAAAATGTTTTTTGTTGTTCTGGTTGGATTACTTACTCCATTTATCCTTTATGCAGGGAATACGGGAAAAATTACCGGTGCCGTAACTGATCAAGAAATGGGTGATCCACTTCTGGGTGTCAATGTAATCATATCAGAAACGGCGATGGGAGCCGCTACCGATGATAATGGATATTTTATAATCCTGAATGTTCCTGCAGGCCTGTATGATATCCGCGCAGAAATGATCGGCTATTCAGCCATGACCATAACCAATGTGAGAGTATCCGGCGATTTAACCACAAACATAAAATTTGCTTTAATGCTGGGTGTAGTTGAAGGTGAAGAAATCGTTGTTGAAGCTGAGCATAAATTAATCCAGATGGACAAGACGGACAGTCGTAGAACAATCACCTCCGATGACCTGAAGGATATGGCAGTAACTTCTATTGAAGACGCAGTGGCTTATACTGCCGGTGGAGTAGAAGATGCGGGAGGAAGTCTCCACCTCCGGGGTGGTCGTGCATCTGAGATTGTTTACCAGTTTGAAGGAATTCAGCTGAAGGATCCCCTTACCGGGAATCCAAACGATTCCGATATTCCAATCATGGCTGTAGCTGAAACCAACATAATAACAGGTGGATTCGGTGCCGATTACGGAAATGCTCAGTCTGGTGTCATTAATGTAACTGGCAGAGAGGGGCGAAATACCTTTGCTGGCGATATTCGTTATTCTACATCAAATGGAGTCTCGGAAACCCTCACCGGGGAAAATCCTCACAATTTCAAAGCTACGGAGTTCTTTCTCAGCGGCCCTATATTAAAGAACAAAGCCTTCTTTTCTGTTGCAGGTGAGGTAAACGAAGACTACGGTTACCTTCCAAACCAATTCTCCAATCTTAACAACTATACCGGGAAGCTTTCATGGAATATAACCGATCATATGAAACTCAGCTTTTCCGGACTTTATTCTCATTCCAATTTTAATGATGGTTTTTCATATAGCTGGAGCCACCAATTGAGTGAAGATAAGCTTACAGAATATATTCCAAGTTATCTGAAGGTTTATGACGGGGAATATGGCGAAATCGCTGACGGTATTATGCAGGATGAAGAAATTCCAGGATTCTATAGAAGCTGGTGGTCACAGGACGGGATTCAGACCGAAGATATTGATGGAGATTTTGTTCTCGATATGTATTTCGAATATGAACCTTATGCAGACTGGAACGGGAACGGCCAGTGGGATGAAGGTGAATGGTATGAAGACCTTGATAATAGCGAAAGCTGGACAGGTTCAGCTTTTGAAGTAGACTATTACGATGGCCAGTTAATCACACCTGATGGAGATATGGCTAATGAAGATGAAAACGGCAACTTTATTCTCGAATCCGAATCTACTACTGATTTTTGGTATGGTAACGGTCAAATGGATACCGAAGATCTGAACGGCAACGGTGTGCTTGATGAGGGTGAAGATATCAATGGCAATAATGTACTTGATTCAGAAGACCTTGACCGTAATGGGAGTCTCACAGAGTTTTCAATGTTTGACCGACTGCCGCTTTGGGATCGAATGAGCAAGATGTGGAACATCGGTTTTACTCATACCCTGTCAGACCGCACCTACTACACTCTGCGTATCGCCCAATACTCTACCATGTTGGAATCGAACATTATAGAGCGACTGAATGAAGATACAGACGGTGATGGTATCCTTGATATTTACTGGGGAACAGAACCCTTTGAAGATACAAATGGAAACAGTCATTGGGATGATGGAGAGTGGTATTACGATATTAATGGTAATGAAACCTACGATCTAAACATTAACTTTGAGGAGGGTGTTGATGGCGTAGGCGACGGCGACAAGAGAAATGAAGACTTGAATGGGAATGGCATTCTTGATAACTACAATCCGGATAATTCCATAACCGGTTTTGATGATCCGAGCGATATGTTTCATGATGCTAATCGCAATAACTATGTTGATGAATCAGAACGGGACTGGAATGGGGACGGTGTTATGGATGATTATGACAGGCGATTTTTTTGGATGCCCTGGACAGATATTCCGGATGAGGGTTTCAAACATACCCTTGGTGACTTCTATGGGGTTGGTTCCGCGCATCCTTATACTTTTTCAAGGGACCATTATCATTATGATGAAAAAGTGACAACCACCATGAAATTCGATCTGGTGAGTCAATTCACCCTTCATCATAAACTCACTACCGGTCTGGAATTAAAAGATTATAACCTGACCAATTTCTGGCCCCCAGATCGATACGGGTACGCAGAATATTATACTGTAAAACCGCGGGAACTTTCGCTATACTTGAGTGACAAAATGGAATACCCAGGTGCCATTGTTAATGCCGGTATCCGTATGGAGTATTTTATGCCGAATTCCGAGTATCCCGGTGATGAGACCGATCCAACCTGGACCAGCGATGATTATGATGACTGGGACGGAGACGGGATACCCGAACAGTATCAGGGCTGGATGGATGCTGCCGGTTTATACGAACGCAGTCTTCTGGAGACCGATGAACACGGGCGTGAGATCCGCCCAATCAAGGATCCTCAGAAAGCAAAAAATAAATTGGTGTTCGCACCACGGCTTGGTATCTCTCATCCAATAACTGACAAAGCAATGCTGTATTTTAATTATGGGCGATATTATCAACGCCCTGCACTGGCATATATGTTCAGGAACATTACCTACAATATGGGCGGAGGTTTTCCCATTGTTGGTTATACGAACCTTGACCCGGAATTGACTGTTTCTTATGAGGTTGGAGTACGGCGGCAGCTTACAACACTCTCAATGATTGAAGCCAAGGGCTTTTATAAGGATATTTTTGGACTTACGGACACACGCCCGATATACTGGACAGTCAGTGACTGGTACACAACGTATTACAACCGTGATTACGGGAATGTCCGTGGATTTGAGATTGTCCTGATAAGGCGTCCGCCCGGGTTATTCTATGGCGAATTAAATTATACGTATTCAGTTGCCAAGGGAAAGAGCAGTTCAGTAGGACAGGGCTATAACACTGAATGGTCTGGCAATATTGTCCCAACCTTTGAATCTTACCTGGAATGGGACCAGCGCCACACGTTTAATGCGAATGTTAATCTTTCCTATAAAAGCTTACTCACAACGATGGCTCTTAACTATGGAAGCGGAACCCGCTACACAAAACCTGATCAGGGGAGGATTCCCGTTGAAAACACAGAAACCTATCCATGGTACATGACATCCAATCTGCGATTGAGCTATAAATTAAAATTAGGGAAATTCAACGGTAACTTGTTTATGTACATCACTAACCTCTTCAACCTCCAACGATTCAGAGAGGTAAATGATGTGACCTGGTATTATCTTCAACAACAGTATATATCACAATTTGACAGTAACGGTGATGGGGAAGTCACTGCTGGCGATGGACAGGAAAATTTCTTTGGATACATGTCACTTGTAGATTTGGATCATGATGGCAAGGTAGATGCTAATAAACAGAATCCTGAACGAGGAATGTATATGCACCCTGCTGTCCATCAGGAAAAACGTCGTTTCAAAATTGGCATCACAATAGGATTTTAACTGTTATGAGTAAAAAGACGCTGTTACTTTCATTAGGTTTGGTGTTAATGACTCAAGTTGTTCTTATTGACAATATTTGTGGTAAAAACCGAAACGAAACACAAAATCCTCCGCCTTCAAGCTATAAAACCTTGGCTACCCGCCCTGAAAAAGCCTTTTTCAACCACACTACAAATAATTTATGGTCAGCGATCACCAATATGGTCAGCGATCACCAATTATGGAAGCGTGGGGGACCCAAATTCACCATCCACCGGGCGCCCATCTGCTCAGTGGCCGGGGGGTTCTGGCAACAATTATCTGTATGATGCCGGATTATGGCTGGGCACCACAATCGGTGGAGAGCCATTTGTAACAACTTACTTTTACAACCCCCATGTCGAGTACCTTCCCACTTCTGGGTTCTCCGGTGAAATAGGAGCAGTTATCAGTAAAGACATCCATGGAAACGAAAATACAAAATCAAGATCACTGGAAGATAGCTATGTAGTTTATGATGATGAATCCGATCATTCTGAAAGCAGTCACGCTCCCCTTGGGTTAAAGGTTGCCCAGAGAGGATTGACCTGGAGCCTGCCGGAGTTTGATGATTTTATAGCTTTTGAATATTTTATAATAAACACCGGATTGAACGGCTATCTTGAAGATGTCTATGTTGCCTACTGGTATGATATAGATGTCTCATCTTCCGATGACTCTGAACCGCACATTGACGATTTGGTAGATTATGATGGCTGGGACGGTGTAAGCACAACCTCCGATCTACTGGATGTGGTAGATCCTTTTGATCTTGACAATGACGGTATCACCGGATATGATGAATGGGGAGTCCCATATTTAAAGGATGCTCCGCAAAACCCCAACTTTAATCCTGGGGGTGGTGAACCGGACGGTTTTTATGATGAATGGGCAGTACTGTTTGATGAAGATGGAGATACTTTATACTGGCAGAAAGGTGTTTCTGAACTTGGGCGTATCGCTGGTGAACCCGCCATTCTTGATGGCGAGCTGCTCAAAGGCTATCAATTCCCCAGGAGTGTTTCATATATATACGACGGAGATCATCCCGGATCATCTGCAAATGATTACGGAGAGCGTGAAAAATCTCCACCAAATGAGGGATTCCTAGGTGGAAGCCTTATTTATACTTCAGCCCCAAAAAATATAGTGGGAAATGTTGGGGAGGAATGGCCATTTACAGCGAAAGAATATATGGGAGCATTCTCACACCAGTGGTGGAACTGGGAAAGTGATCCCATGGATCTCGACGGTGACAAAATGGATTATATGCTTGGACAGCATGTAGCCAGCCAGGGGAAACGGTTTCTGGATAACCCCCTGGTATTAGGGTACCCTCAGTTTGATTACCGATTTCTGCTCACGACGGGACCTTTTGATATCCCTGAGGGGGATACTGTAAAAATAGTGTTTGCCCTGACCTGCGGCAAGGGGTTAGAGGGATTAAGACAGAACTCCGATAATGCCATTAAGGCATATTATTCCGGTAGTCAACAAGGCACGCCATATAATCCCAATTCATTTGATGAGGACGTTCACTGGAACCTTCCCATTCCCCCGGAAGTGCCTGAGTTATCATACAGTCCGATGAGCGGTGGTGTGAGGTTAGCCTGGGACACAAGAGCTGAGTTCTCCTTTGACGCAAACCTGGGAAGAATCGATTTTGAGGGTTACCAGGTTTATCGTGCCTCCTATAATCCACAGGATTGGGAGATGATTGCCGCTTTTGATAATCGGGAAGAACCTATATTTGTTGTTGATGTAAATGGTGATACTTTGAATAATAAAGCTGTCGCAGTATGTGAAAATCTGAATTTTTTAACACAAGAACCTTGCGAAGAAGCAGGCTGGGAATGGACTTTTCCTCAAGCAGCATGTGAAAATCTGAATTTTTTAACACAAGAATCTTGCGAAGAAGCAGGCTGGGAATGGATTTTATTCCAATATGTAGGAGATTGGATTCTGCTTGATCTACCGATAATACAAAATCAGTTCGAAGACGTGGGCGGTGTAAATACCTGGGGAGATACTATTGATGTAACGCTTGAAGGGATTCCTTATTATTATGCTGTTTCTGCCTATGATGGCTATAAATCTGCGGAGGAGGCAGGGCAGGAACTCCTGCCATCATATTCTCCTTTGAGCAACTATAAAAAGTCTGCAGACAATGCTCCCATACCGGTCTTCCCGGGTACTCTTTACGAAACCGGTGATACTATTCCCCCGATTGACCGAGTATTGGTCGTGCCCAATCCCTACCGCGGTACTGCTGAGTGGGAAGTAGAGTACGAGGACCGAATTAAATTCACCAATCTTCCTCCAGTGGCAAAAATTTCCATTTTTTCTTTAAGTGGCGACCTCATTAAAGAAATTGAACATACTAACGGGCAGGCAGAAGAATACTGGGACCTGATTACCAGGAACAATCAGTCTGTTGTGAGCGGGCTTTATGTATATGTAGTTGAAGCACCTGATATCAATATTGTGGGAGAATCATCGAAGAATCTTGAAAAATACATTGGTAAATTTGCGATCTTCCGGTAAGGTAACGATGGTCATTAAACGACATATAATTAGAGTAATACCAGCCCTGTTAATATCGCTGACAATGGGTCAGCAGGACTTTGAGAAAGTGGGTACATCCGGAGCTCATTTTCTTGATATCAGCCCTGATGCACGAGTGATGGGAATGGCAAATAGTGTGGTCGGAACAAAAATCACTGATGCCTCTGCCGCATTCTACAATCCTGCCGCACTGGTTTACATGGACGGTTCAAACATTTTCTTTTCCCAGGTAAACTGGTTCGCCGGGATTAACTACCACAGTTTTTCCGGAGGAATGAAAACACCAATCGGGAATATAGCTGTTCATATGCGGCAACTTTCCTCTGGAGATATCAATGAAACCACTGTACGGCATCAGGATGGAACCGGCAGGTCATACGTCTGGAATGACCTGGCTCTTGGTGTTTCCTGGGCACAATCCCTGACAGACAGATTTTCATTTGGTGCTAATTTATCGCTGATAAAAGAATCAGTAAATCTGTATAACTATGAAGCAAGTGCCTGGGCTGTGGATATCGGGACATTATACATCACCGGTTTCAGGTCCTTAAAGTTTGGAATGTCAGTCCGAAATTTTGGGCCTGAACTTGATTTCGAACAGGATGGGAAAGATGCCACTTTTGATGATTACCATGATGGTGAACTCCTTCCAGAACCGGAATCTTTTAGGCCTTACCACATGCCGCTTATGTTTCAGGTTGGAATTTCATACGATTTCTTTGAAAATTTACCGAACCACAAATTGATGGTTGCCATAGATGCGGTTCATCCGAATGACTCCGCAGAACGACTGAATCTGGGGATGCAATACAGTTTTATTGACATCCTGTTCCTCCGCGGAGGAGCCTATTCCAATCACAATTCAGCTTCCTTCATGGGTGGAATTGGATTGGATCTGGGAAAAATTACCCCGGTGGCAAATGATTTTCGATTTGATATGGCTGTTTCCAACTACGGTTTACTGGGATTTGTTAAACAATTCACAATAGCAATGAGCCTGTAATATGAAGAGGACAATGTTCACCCTAAGTAAATTTTTCATTGCAGGGGTAATTCTTGTAGCCACAGCGCAAAGTACATCTATCACCTCCGCAAGTTATAATGCTGGCACCAATGTGCTGACCATTACTTTTTCCGATAGTATTTACACTGATAACATTCTCCTGGGTCGAATGGCTTTTGATGATGATAATGGAGGATCAAGACCTGATATCATTTTTTCCGGCGGTACTGTTCTCACTGAGGATTCTCTTTCAACTGAGGTTCAGATCTCACTGATCTATGGTGGAATTATTGACCAGTGGACAGATTCAGATAATTACGAAAGAGATATTTGGGGGAATAATCTCACCCTGGTTAATGCTCTGGAAGCCCTGGATTTTTCATCCCTTCAGCTGGTTATTGACGAAGGTGCTTTTATTAACAATATTGCAGAACCTTTTACAGATGCTGATGACAATGGCGTTTACAGTTCAGCCGAAGAATTTACTGATTGTGGAACTAATAATAATGGCATCTACATCTGTGACGGGGACGATGGCTGGGATGCAAGTTTTGGAAACGGCACATGGGACGATGCGGAAGGATTCACGGATACTAATGGTAACGGTGACTGGGATTCAGCTGAGGTGTATATTGATGCAATTGACAATGGTATTTGGGATCCACCAGAAGTGTTCACTGATGCCGACAGCAATGGAGTTTGGAATGATGCGGAAGAATTATTTGATGATGCCAATGGAAATGGCATCTGGGATTCAGAAGAGTTTACTGATGTAGATAACAATGGTACCTGGACTCCGGCTGAAGATTTTGATGTGGGAGATTTGAATGGAGACGGTGTCTGGTTTTCTGGTGAAGACTATACTGACGAAAATGGAGATGGAGAGTGGAATCCATCGGAATCCTACACTAATAAAAATGGAGATGAAGAGTGGAATCCAGCGGAGGATTATACAGATAGCAATTCCAACGGTGTATGGGATCCTGCAGAGGATCTTGAAGATTTAAATGGCAATGGTGTGTGGGATTCGGAAGATTTTACTGATGAAGATGGCAATGGCCAGTGGTTTTCTGGGGAAGACTTTATAGATTTGTTTAATTTCAACGGTGAGTGGGATCCCGGTGAAGCATTTGTTGACGCTGACAGCAACGGTATTTGGAGCGAAGCCGAAGCGTTTATCGATGTTAATGGTAACGGAATCTGGGACCCAAGTGAAGAATTCACCGATGGGAATGAAAATGATCAATGGGACCCAGCAGAGGACTTTTTTGACGAAGGGCTGAATGGTGTCTGGGACCCAGGTGAAGAATTCACCGATTCCAATGGGAATGATGTATATGATCCCCCTGAAGATTTTACTGATGTAAATAACAATGGCACATGGGATGCGACAGAGGTATATATTGATACGAATGGAGATGGGATATGGAATCCAGCTGAGCCATTAAATGATATTATAGATGGTTTATGGAATCCTGGTGAGTATTTTTCTGATCAAGGGTATGGAACCCCAACCGAAGGAGACGAAAATGGATTTTGGGATTTTAACGATGAAAACGGAAATGGAATATGTGATTATGAATTTAATGACAATTTAATATTTTTATCCGATGAATGTGAGCCTTTTTCTGATATATATGGCAATGGCACCTGGGATGAAGCAGAACCGCTTGAGGATACCAATGGAGATGGGGCATGGACCCCAGCTGAACAATTATTCACTGATACTAATGGCAATGGGATTTGGGATCCTGCGGAAGAATATATTGATACCAATGGAGATGGGGCATGGACCCCAGCAGAAAATTTTACTGATGAAGATGAAAATGGAAATTGGGATCCAGGCGAGGAATATACTGATGCCAATGGTAATAAGTCTTGGGATGATGATGAACCCTTTACGGACACCAATGGAAATGGTACCTGGGATGATGCAGAACCAGAGGTAGATGAAGATGGAGACGGTATATATGATCCACCAGAAGTTTTTACTGACTCAAATGGAAATGGTATATGGGATGATGAGGAGCCATTTTCAGATGATAATTCAAATGGTGAATGGGACCCGATCGAAACCCTGGGTGACCCTAATGGGAATGAAGAATGGGATGATGGTGAAAATTTTGATGATGAAAATGGAAATGGAAATTGGGATTCGGAAGATTTTGATGATGGATTCCCCCTTGGTTTTCCTGAAAACGGTATTTGGGATTTTAATGATAATAATGGAAATGGAATTTGTGACAATATAGGTCCAATGTTTCAATGGGAATGTGAACCGTGGACTGACTGTGAGTTTGACACTCTTGGGGGTGCAGGGACCATCTGTGAAGGTGATGCGAACTGGAACGACGCAACCATGGGGAATGGCATTTGTGACCAAGAAACCTTCGATGACGCTGATGGAGATGGAATCTATGATCCACCGGAAGGTTTTATTGATGCAAATGGCAATGGTGTCTGGGATCCGGCGGAGGACTTCGATGACGCTAATGAAGATGGAATCTGGTTCCCGGGTGAGGATTTTACCGATGTGGACGGTAATAATGTGTGCGATCCTGCGGAAGGACTTATTGATCTAAATGGTAACGGCATCTGGGATGATGCGGAACCTTTAGTAGATTTTGATGGAGATAGTGAATTTGATGAGGTTTCTGAAGAATTCGAAGATATAAATGGGAATGGTATATGGGACCAGTATGAACCTAATTCAAATACCACTATTGCTGTTACAGTTTCCGGTCAGGATGATCGGCCTGCCTTAAGTTCCGCTCATTATGATGTCAACATAAACAAGCTTACACTTATTTTTGATAGACCGGTTCAATTTGACCAGATACCTGAAGATGAAACCTTTCCACCCGGTCAAAATAGACCAGGAAATGGCAACCTTGACAGCGGTGAGGATCGCAATGATAATGGTGTTCTTGACTATGAAGCTAATATAGACATTTTTAAAATTGGATTTCGGGATGGGTCCGGAAATGTAAAAATGCTGGAAGGGATGAACCATATTAGCCAGACCTTTGACTCTGAAACGATAGAAATTATTCTTACAAGAAGCGATAGTAAAAAACTGGAGACAACTCTTGATTTATCTACCCTTTCCATTAACCTTATTCCGGGTGCTTTTCTTGATATATACTATAATCCATCACAACCTAGTGCTATAGAAGTTTTTGTTGACCAAGATTATCCACCTCTGAAGGCTGATAGCGCTTCGTATAGTATTTTGGAGAACAAACTTCTGGTATTCTATAATAGTATCGTGGAGTTCACTGTTTGTGTTGACAGTTTATTTTCTGAAGGATCGTGGAGTATTTATGATGTCAGTACTGGCGAATATCTCCTGGATACACTGACTTTCTCATCTAGTTATGAGTGTAACACGGCGCGTCTAACACTTCCTTCTGGGTCACCGTATAGCGTCCATATGTGGGACTGTGCAGGCGAAACAAGATTAAGCGACTCCACGCTCGAAGGAGACACTGAAATATTTGTTGATACTACAATGTGTTTTGCAGTGGGTGATGATATTATTATTAACCCGGGAGGCATAAACGAAGAAACTAAGGAGCTAGCTTCTTTAGGAGATAATCCCTTTCATCTTGGTCTTGAAAGCTCCTTGGAATTTGCACATGATTCCGAAGAACAAGTTGTGGGATCTACATTAGGAGGAGAAAGTGCTTCTGTTTCCATTTGGGATGTTGAAATTGCTTCAGGGTTCAACGATTCTTCTTTTACCAGTGTAGACTTCACAAAGAGTGAATTGGTTTTATCCCCCGCCCCCATTTACTCAAAGATTGCTTTAACCGCTGGAGATTCCTCTATGAACCTTTCCGGAATTGATGGAACTCCATTTGTAGACCAAGGTATAATTTTGCAGGTCCAACCCTTGATGTTTTCCGATCAAAAAGAGTTGGAGATGCTCATTGATGAGATGGGTACAGAAGACACTCTCTTTTTAGCAAATGATGAATATGCCATTTATGATAAAAACAGTAACGGTAATCTGGAGGTTTCAAATCTCCCTGTTACAATTGATTCATTAACAAGTTCGGATGATGAAGCAAAACAACCACCGCAAATTGTATCGACCGAAATAGCGTATGATGCTTATACGAACATCCTGACATTACCCTGGAACATGGGAGTTGGGTTTTTCAATGGAATTGCTATTCCACAGACAGCAGGGGTCAATGATTATAGCGATTTGGAAGGGATTGCCTTTTATGATAGTTCCGAAATCAGTTTGATTACATTCAGCCAGGGAGAAGTTTATTACCCCTCATCCAATGATACCACTTGTATCAAACTGAGTGAGGCAGATGCGGAGTTGCTTGAAAATTACCCAAGCCAGGCCAACCTTTTCTTAACAGTTGCCCCCTATACATTTTATTCGGCGAGTCCCCATAAAAATGGTAATAAAGCAGTAACCGAAGATAGTTTGTTTGCAGTTAATTATCGTCGGGATAGAACCGCTTCGGTGGTTAATGAGGTTTTCTTTAATATTATAGATTCCACACTCGCAATTACCCTGGATGAATTGGTCATAGTGGATTTGTTGTATCCGGAGAAACTTACTTTTAGCGGGGTTGAGATTGATGGTGAAATTGTGGTTGACAGTGCTGCACAATATGTCAGCAATTTCTCTGTGAAGGTATCTTCTTTGACCTATGATGCCATTACCAGCCTTGATGATAGTGTGAAGATCAATCCTCTGTTTCAATCAGTCGCCGGTGCGTTTGTTAACGCAGACAGTGCCATTTCAGGATGGATTGACCAGGAAGCTAATTATGGCCGTAAATTCTGGATCCAAAGTTTCGAAGCTTTCCCTCCTGCTCCGGACCTTATTTTTGCATCGCTCCGGTCAATAGGAACTAATTGTGATATCTATGTTGATGACCAGGTCTGGGAAACAAAAATTGATTCAGTAGACCTTATTGCAATTGTAACTGCATTTGATCAAATGGCCCCAAACGATTCTTCCAAAGGTATTGCCGATGCTTTGCGTGAATTTGTGGGAGCAAGTGAAAAAGACACTGATAACAATGGAAAGATTATTTTTGTCTTTACTGATATTCTGGATGAATATGGCAAGGGACGCAATGACACAAAATCTTCGCTTTATGTCCACGGTTATAGTACAACAATTGATACCCTGCCTACGGAGACTTACTCAAACCACGGCGACATTATCTATCTTGATGTAGATCCTATGAGTCTGAATGCTGATGACGAAGACCTGCAGGCGACCTATAATACCCTTGCTCAGGAGCACGCCCGAATGATAATGCAGCACAACCAGCCATATCAGGAAAACTGGATCATTGAGGGTATCAGTGCTATTCTTCAGAAAAAGATGACAGGTGACGTAAAATTCTTTGGCAGAAGCACAAGCCCCACTATTACTGCTGGGAATCAATTAACATACATTGCCACAGGGTACCAGTCATTAAAAGGAAGAACAGATAAATGGAATGCCTACCTCTTCTTATCTTACCTTCAGGAAAAATATAGTGCTGATAGTACCGGATGGGACATTATTCAAGCCATTGCTCAATCTGATTCAATTGGGATAAAAGCGGTCAGTGATGCACTTGATACATTAGGAATGGATACTGATATAAAGGACATCTTTGCAGATTACAGTATGGCCTGTTATCTTGATGCTGTCCATGCTGATAGTCTTTACAACAGCAGATACAGCTTTGAAGAGTTTGATCTACAGACAGCACCTTCATCGAAACCCGCTGCATTATTGAGCTGGGATGCCTCTATCGGAAAGGGCTCGCCATATACAAAAAAAGATATTTTACCCTGGTCATATAATTACCTGATTATGCGGGGATACTCTTTCGATCTCGCCGGAAATATTAATTCTCTCAGCCCCGATCTAAATGCTGAAGATACTTTGGTATTCAACGGGTATGATGGTACCAACTTTAAGGTGAAAAAATTAGTCCTTAAGAATAGTTATTTGGATCTTATGAATTCAGACTATGAAGTGGCTGATTTTGAGTTAGATGATCAAACCAGTGATGGAAAACTCCCGGTGACAACTGATCCATTCTTTGCCTTTAAAGATACTCTTGATGATGCACTGAATGGGGTTCAGCTCATGTTATTAATGATCGCTAAAACCGATGATGCCCAACCTCCTGCAACATATGATTTTGCCGTATCAAATATAGTTTCTGTGCCTGATTTTAGTGATTTATATGCTTACCAGAATCCGGGGATCCAGAATTGTCTGGATCTCTATGTAGTATCAGAAAGGCGTGTTTTTGATCAGTTTGGGAATGAAGGAGCAGTTGTAGAATACACAATCGATTCGGGGGATTCGGGTTCAGTAGCAACCATGGAACTTTCATCCTATGGGTCTGACCTCGTTATTTATCACGCATCCAAAGAATTATCTACAGAAGGGACCTATAACTTTACCTATCAGGGAAGTGATCAGAGTGGTAATCTCTTTGAAACTGATTCATTGACAATTGTTGTAGATTACTATGACCCGGCTTCCGCTTCTAGAATTGCTGTGGGCAATGCCCAGTACAATCTGCCGCGCGCAGGCCTAGATAACCCGCTAATGATAGTTGCAGGAGCTATCCCGATTCATCGCTCTGTTGCACTGCCGGAAGGCTTCGAACCAATGAGTGATATTATAATGTTCGGACCTAATGATAAGAAATTGAACCGGTCAGCAACGGTGATTTTTTCCTTAAAGGAAACTGAACAGGCCATGAGTATTTATCAGTTCCACAAGGGAGAATGGCGGCATATCGGAGCTGAAATTATAGGAAACTCTTTACAGGCAAGGACTAATTCATTGGGGCAGTTCATAGTGCTTTCCGGGCTTCATGGAGAACTGGATAAAGACCTTGTTTTACCTCAACAATACGCCTTGTATCAAAATTATCCAAATCCATTTAATCCGGTCACAAATATTTCCTTTGATCTTCCAGAACGAGGCTATGTGTCCCTGGTTGTATATGATATCATGGGTAGAGAGATTGTGCGGATTATTGATGGACAGCTCAACGGAGGGCACCACAAATTTCGCTGGAGCGGAAAACACAACTCCGGGCGAGTGGCCTCTTCTGGTATTTACTTTTATCGGCTTACAGCCAAAGATTTTCAACAGACAAGAAAAATGTTAATCATTAAATGAGAATGAGACAGACAATAAAAATATTAACATTGTTCTCGAGCTTCACTGTGGTTTTGATCCTGTTCGGATGCAGTGAAAAATTCAGTGGTGATGATTTTCTTTTTGACCCACCGGAACAGTATGATGCCCTTATTGAAACAGGGTGGGGGCATTTTCAGAATGGCATGTATCAAGAGGCCATTGGTTCTTTTATTGGAGCTTCAGAACGTAATGCCATCAAACCGGAAGTTTATCTGGGGCTTGGCTGGAGTTATGCCCGTAATCTGGAACTGACCAAAGGTGAAAGCAACCTGCAAAAGGCCATTGCATTCGCTATTTTTGATTCACCACTTAACTTGGCCAGGATAACGGCTGAATCACTGGCTGGAATTGGTTTGATTAAGCTTGCTGCCGGTAATTACGCCGAATGCATAACGTACATTGATCAGGTGTTGGAAGCTGATGAATCATTTGCTTTTTCTAAGGATTCCTCCGTCGATTCTCTGTCTCTCAAGATTTCAAAAGCGAAAAGCCATTATTACCTTGGTGAAATCGAACAAAGTTACCTGGTACTTCAAGATTTGGAGATAGAGCTTGACTGTGATGACTGCGTTCAGACAGTTACCGGTACCGGAACAGTAAGCTATGGAGAGTATTATGAGGATAGCGACGGCAGCGGATCCTGGGATTCAGGAGAACCCCTTGATGACCGCAACGGTAATGGAATTTGGGATAATACGAACACTTTTGCTTTTGGCGAAGTACTAATTTCTGTAGATGAAAATCATCAACTTATTTCGAGCTCTTCAGTCTATTCAGACGGAGTAGATTACACAATCATTAAAACTTATGAAGGGACCAGCTGGCTCCTTGTTACTGGAAATCCAATAAGTGATGCAGGTCACATTGTGGGGGTGGAGTACACATATACCGAGGATTATTCTGGTTTTCTTAATAAATTGCTTGAAGCAATAACCAGCTACTAAGCTCGTTTATACTTATGATAGTTATTTCTTTAACAAACAAAACGGAGGAAACACTAATGAATAAAACAGCGATAATACTCATGGCTTTATTGATTGGGTTCAGTTCCTTTCCCCTGGCAAAGAAACCAGCTGAACAATTAATTAACAGTCCAATAAATAATAAGGTACAGTTCTTGCAGGCAGGTACTTACCGGCAGGTGCCTATGAATCTTGTAAAAGAAAGACTTCAAGCACCCATCAGTATCACAGACAATGATCTTGTCCCTCTTCTTCACGACAAGGTCAGACCGGCACAGAATTCTCATGGATCTGTTCGGGATGATTTATGGGACCTGACCCATGTTGACGATTTAGCAGAGTGGTACCTTGGCAGTGGGGATGTCGGCGATACCATGGCAGTGGCTTTTACCCCAGCTGCACCCTGCATTGTCAGAGAAGTGTACCATCAATGGTTTGACGGCGGTAACGCAATAGCATTTGGCGCTATGCTGAGTGATGTTGCGAATGACTGGACAAATAACGGTGCTTCAACAAACTGGCCGCGTGGTATGGCTCCCTGGTCACCCATAGGCGAACTGATGACTCCTCCAACACCGAACACAATAGAAGATTATGTTGATGACTGGTCACTCCAGCTTGACATTGGTATTGTCGGTGACGAATTTATAGTTGGTGATTCTACTGACATCACGGCAGTGGAAACATTTCTTATCGTGATTGTCAAAGGTGGGGAGACCCCCCATCCCCTGGCATCCGATGTACCAGAAGAAACGTATCTCTGGTTCGGCGGTCCATGGACAGATCCGGATGGCGATCCGTCTACTCCCGATGGGGATTGGGGTGATGGATGGACCTGGGGTTCCTATCAGTCCCAAGCGAGCATGGATGCTGGTCTGATTGATAATATGGTACTGGTGAAAGTGGAGTACCCATGGGGTGCGCCTCTTGCAATTCAGTCAATCAATCAGTTGACTAATACGTATGAAGTCGGCCATTGGTTGTGGGGACACACAGTGACAGTATATGCTGACCTGTTTGACGATGTTGGAGACAACGGAATGGCAATTGATGGGAATGACGAAGTCGTTGCTCATTATTCGTTCCAGGGAACAACAACTGATCTGGCACTGACAGCCGATGATGTTGGTGCTGATGGTAACGGTATCTATACTTTTGATATTACTTATAATAGTGCAAATCCAGGTGATGTAATTGAATACTGGATTACAGCCACTGATAACGATGGACTTAATTCTGAGAGCATGCATATGACCTTCGAAATAAAGGAACCAAGCAACCCGGATGCCGATCTGCTTGTCATCCGTGACAAGGTGTCTGACCGTCAGCGGGACCTTGTGGAACAGGTATTAGACGACAATGACTTCGTCTATGAAGTCTGGGATACATTTCTTGAGAACGGTATTGATGCTTCAGTGATTTCCCACGGCTGGTCGAATATAATTGCTTACGGTTGGGCAAATATGACGATTCCTGTAATTGCAAATGATCCACTTGGTGATGACCCAGGTTATGGTGATTTTGTTGATGGCGGCGGTAACCTTCTTCTTATCGATATGGACTGGTTCTATGGTCATAACCTTGATCCTGAACTGACCTTTGCTCCGGGTGACTTTGCCTACGATTACTTTGGAATTGCTGGCGGCCTTAATGACCCGGGTGCTATAGATACAATTGAAGTTACAGGTCAAGGTGTCACAGCAATTGATAACCCGTTTACTGAGACCCCAATGACACTTCGTCATGCTCCTTACCTGCTTACAGATGGCGCAGGGTGGACCGACTATCTTACAGCTGGTGATGGCACACCCATTTTCTACGATGACCAAGGTAATTTAGTTGGAATAACCAAGGACCATAATCCTGGTGGGAAAGCAGTCTATCTAAGTTTTATGGCTGATGCTGCTGGAGATACCCTTCCTGGCGGTGTATGGGATTATACACAGTTTGATCAATTGATGGACGGTGCACTCTCTGAATTTGGCATTGCTTCACCTCCTGTGATCAATTTGGTTGGTGAAGGAAGTACCCGAAATGGTGTGGCTTCAGGAACTAGCTCCGCTACCGTTCATGCGTCCGGCTTTGATTCAGATGGTGAACTGACTTCAGTGGTTCTTAAATACTCTGTTGATTCCACAGCTGCTGTTACGGTTGATATGAATTCAGTAGGGGGCACAGTCTACTCTGCAACATTTGATATTGCAGGTTTCAGTGATGCCAGTACTGTGAGCTATTGGGCCGAAGCAACTGATAATGATGCTTTTACTACTGCTTCAGGCAGTGGTGCATTCTGGGGCACGAGTTTTGTTCCTTCAGGAGCATCAGTACTCTATATGTTTGATTACTATGAACCCTATTCCATTTACGGCCCGGCTGATGCTGACTCAATTACTCAAGCGAACATGAATGCAGCAGGCATTGTATATGACTACTGGGATGTCTGGTACAATAGCCAGGCGGATTATGAAACGGTGCTCGGCAATTATGATGCCGTCATTTATGCTGGTATTTATGATTGGACCCTGTGGCCTGAACTATCCGCGGATCACACGCTAACGGAATTTGTAGACAATGGCGGGAAAATGCTGTACTCCTCTGAAGAAGTCCTGGGTGATTACTCCGGTTATGAAGATATCTCCTTCTCATCGGGCCATTTCGTTTATGACGTTCTTGGTGTGGAATGGGTCGGCAACGATTATAACTACGTCGAAGTTGCGGTTGGTGATGATGGCGGTACGGGACTTATTAACGGTCTCCCAACAGAAGATATAGCTCTTAATGCCGATTTGGATTACTTTGGCAGCATGGCTGATCTTTGCGATCCGCTGTATTATGGTTCATCGGACGAGCTTCCAGTTCCCTTCCTGGCTGACTATTCCGGTGCAGATAACTACTACTATGCCAGCTCCATCAATGGAAATGTTCTTTTTATGGCATTTAATATGTCCATGCTTCCGGATGCAGAACAGCAGACCCTGCTGACTAATTTCAGTAACTGGAGTGGTGGTGATGCCGGGACTGTTGCAGTAGATGTAGATAACATATCCGGTTGGAACCTGGTAGGATTGCCAGCGGGTGTTGAGGATGGCTCGTTGTCGGCGGTATATCCCGAAGGTACACCAGGAACTTTATACTCCTATAACGGGGCATATGTTGGAGTGGATGGATTAGTTTCTGGAGAAGGATACTGGCTACACTTCCCAGATGCGGGCATGACAACCATCTCCGGTGCACCCATCAGTAGTTTAACCGTGTCACTTACTGCGGGCTGGAATCTTTTCAGCGGCATCAGTGAAGCGACAAATGTGAGTGGTATTTCTGATCCGGGTGATATTGTTGTTCCAGGTACAGTTTATGGATTTTCAGGTTCGTATGCTGGTGCCGATGTGTTAACACCCGGCCATGGATACTGGGTTAACGCAAGTGAAGATGGCGACATCACCATTTCAAGCGGCGGTGCTGCGAAAACAATAGCTGCATTTACAGATCGAACGAAAGAAGCTAATAAACTCAGTTTCAATGGCAATGACCTCTACTTTGGTGTATCCATACCGGAAGAAGAGATGCTCAGTTATCAGCTTCCACCAAAACCGCCGGCAGGTGCGTTTGATGCACGGT
>Ga0208132_1000057_pt1 | contig 46886 bp, 40 predicted proteins | sample ETNtaG_16_FD_185785 | JGI IMG/M metagenome (GOLD analysis project Ga0208132, IMG submission 185785) | Marine microbial and viral communities from oxygen minimum zone, Eastern Pacific Ocean - ETNP201406SV199 (SPAdes) (version 2) | ecosystem: Environmental > Aquatic > Marine > Oceanic ... | reverse complement strand
TTCCTGGACCTCGCCCGCGTACAGCACCACGATGTGGTCGGCGATCTGGGCCACCACCGAAAGGTCATGGGTCACATAAATTGCCGCCGAGCCTTCCTGCTTGATCACGGACTTGAAAGCTTTGAGTACTTCTATCTGAGTGGTGACATCCAGCGCGGTGGTGGGTTCATCCAGCACCAGCAGGTCGGGTTTGCCGCACAGCGCCGTTGCCGCCATCAGGCGTTGCAGTTGTCCACCCGATACCTGGTGCGGGTAACGTTTACCCAACCGGTCAGGGTCCGGCAGTTCCAGGGCCCGGTAAAGAAATTCAGCGCGTTCATTCGCCTGCTCCTGATTCAAGATGCCGTGCAGAACACAGGATTCAGTTACTTGTTCGCCGATCGTAAGCGCCGGGTTAAATGTTGCCGCTGCACTTTGAGCTAGGTATGCCACCCGCTGGCCGCGCAGTGCCCGCAGTTGATCCGATGCCATGGTAATAACGTCTTCGCCCTCTAGGCGCACCTGGCCGCCCGTGAATTCAAGCCCCGGCTTGGTGTATCCGAGCGCCGCTAAAGCGATGGTGGTCTTGCCCGAGCCTGATTCACCGATCAGCGCTATGACTTCGCCCCGGGCGACGTTGAAACTGACTCCTTTGACGATCGGCGTCAGGTTGTCGTCGTCCTTGCGCGCGCTTATCTTGAGGTGATCGACCTCGAGCAGGATGCTCATGCAATCATTCTCTTGGCCAATTTACCACCAGTGTGTGCCGAGATATCATCCACGATCATATTCACCGATATGGTCAGCGTCGCTATCGCCAGGGCAGGCATTATCGGTGCCACCGAACCATAGATGAGCCCGGGTAGATTCTCTTTCACCATGCTGCCCCAATCTGACATCGGCGGCTGCACGCCGAGGCCGAGAAAACTCAAGGCAGAGATAAACAGGATCACCCAGACAAAACGCAGTCCGAAATCTGTTGCCAGCGGCATGGCGATGTTGGGCAAAATCTCCCGGGTGATGATCCACCACAGCCCCTCACCACGCACCCGGGCTGCCTCCACAAAATCACTGACCATGACTTCCTGGCCCAGTGATCGCGCGATGCGGAAAACGCTGGTGGCATAGATGATGCCGGTGAGCAGTATCAGCAGCGGTATGGTACTGCCCAGAGCTGCAATCATGACAAGCGCAAACATGATGGAAGGAATAGACAGCAATGCGTCGTTCAGCCGGCTCAAGATCATATCGAGCCGCTTACTGCCGACTGCAGCCGCAATACCCAGTAGGACACCGAGTAGGTACGCTAGGGTTGTCGCGATAAACGAAATACCAATGGTGGTTCTGGCGCCAAAAAGAATCCGTGACAGCGTATCGCGGCCGAGATAATCACTTCCCAGCAATACGATCTTGCTGGGCGGTTGAAAGTCCGTATCGGGATACATCTCGTCGCTGCCCGGAACGATAAAGAGCTCCTCGTCGAGGATATCGGCCTCGTGGTAGGGGGCAATCATCGGCCCGATGGCGACAACGATTGCCCAGAATATCAGCACGACCACACCGATCTTGCCCAGCAGGCTGAGTTTTATCTTGCGCTTTGGCGGCGCGTCGGGTAGTTCGTCAAACTGTATAGCCGAATTCGTGTTTTGCGGTGTAGGTGTATCAGACATTTCCTGAACTTCTCACTTGGGATGGCGCAACCGCGGATTAGAAAGAATCGTGGCCATATCGGCAATAAAAATCAGGACGATATAGGTAACGCAGAATATCATGGCACATGCTTGTACCAGAGGAAGGTCCCGCATCAAGACCCCTTCGACCATAAGTTTTGCCAGGCCGGGGTACGAAAATATCTGCTCTACCACAACGACACCGCCCACGAGCCAGGCAAGGTTCAAGGCAATCACGTTCACGATCGGACCCACCGCGTTAAACAGGGCGTGCCTTAAGATAATTCTTTTTCGCGGCACCCCTTTGAGGATCGCCATCTCAATGTAAGGCGAACTCATTACATTAAGCACAGTCGCTCGTGTCATCCGTATGATCTGCGAGGAGGCGACAATAACCAGAGTCAATATTGGCATCGCCAGGGTCTTTATTAATACCCAACCCGTCTCGTCACCCCTCAGGTAAACAATCGCCGGAAACCACCCCAGGAAAACTGCAAAAATCAGAACGAGCATAGTTGCCACAAGAAAATCAGGCACTGAGATAAGGCTGAGCGTCGAAAAAGTAACCGCACGATCAAGGCGCGTGCCCGGGTGCATCGCCGCAATTAATCCCAAAAACAGGGAGATTGGAATCACGATTACTGTGACTAGCCCGGTCAGGCGCAGGGTATTGAATATTCGCGGTTCAAGAATCTCCACGATCGGGGTGCCCAGGCCCGCGCCAAGGCCCGCCTTGGAAATCCCCAGATCGCCCATGGCCACATTCTGAAGCCACACCACGTACTGAAGGTAAGGCGGCTTATCAAGACCGAGTTTTGCCCGCAGCGCTGCCGTACTCTCAGGCGTTGCCATCTGCCCCAGAATGATCTGGGCCACATCTCCGGGGAGCAGGTTGGTGCCGATAAAGATCAGCACTGAGACCACCCACAGGGTGACCAGACTGATTCCAAGCCTGCTGAGTAATGCGCGCCAGAGCATGGCTGACTAGTTGCTAATCAGATTGCCTACAGGCTTAAATAAAGGGGTTCGCACGCTACCGTACGAACCCCTCTCAAAGACCTCTGAAACGCCAGACTTAGGCGTTTTTCCAGATATGCTCCATCCACTGGTTTCCGCCAAACTGGCCCAGCGGCACGTTGGAGAAACCCTGTACCTTGGGGTTATGGGCGTCCAGAACGTTAGTGTGATAAGGAATGATGATGCCGCTTTGGGTCGACACCAGCTTCTGCATCTCGCAGTGCATCTCGTGCCGTTTGGCAGCATCGGTCTCGGCAAGAGAATCCTTCAGCAGCTCACCCATGCGATCACTGTTCCAGAAGGTATCGTTCCAGTTGCCGTTCGGGCCAAACTGAATACCCATCATGGAGTTAGCAGTCGGACGCATGTTCCAGCTCACGACATTAAGCGGCTCTTTCATCCATACCGCACCCCAGTAGCCGTCGGACGGCACTTTTTTGAGCTTAAGGTTGAAGCCGATCTTTTTGAGGTTGGCCTGCATCAGGAGGCATACGTCCTCGATGATGCCGGTTACCGGTGCGACGAAGAGCTCAGCCTCGGAATAACCGGATTTATTGAGGTGGTACTTGGCTTTTTCCGGATCGTATGGAATCTGCGGCAGCTCGTGGCAGTGATCGGCCCCGTAAGACACGTTGATCGGGTGATCGTTGCCGAGGGTGCCGTGACCTTTGAGGAACTTGCGCACGATTCGCTCGCGATCCTGGATATACCGAAGGCCCTGGACGAGGTCATCGTTTTCACCCGGCGCGGTGTTCTTCAGGCAGCAGATACCGCCGTACAGGCCAGCAGGCACCGACAGCACGTTGTTGCCTGACTCTTCGATCTTCTGGATCTGCTTGGGGCTGATCGAAGTAATCATGTCGACACTGCCAGCTAGCAACGCGTTCAAACGGGCGTTCATATCGGTAATAGCCGTGATCTCGATACCGTCGAGCCACTGACCAGTATCGCGCCAGTAGTTGGGATTGCGTGAGTGGGTTGATTTCACGCCAGCCTGGAAGGAGTCAACCAGGTACGGGCCAGAACCCGCCGTCAGCCAGTCGGTCGCATTGGCCTTAACGATCTTTGCTTGTGGTTGAGTCAGCTTGTAAGGCATATCAGCGTCTGGCGATGACAGACTGAGTTTCACCGTGTATTTATCAACGGCCTTCCACTCTGTGACGTTCGTAAAGAAGGACTTGATCGAAGATGGTGAATCTTCACCCAGGTGGCGCTCCATGCTCCAAACCACATCCTCTGCCGTCAACTCTGAGCCATCGTGGAACGTTACGCCCTTTCTGATCTTGAAGGTATATTCGGTTGCGTTGCTGTTGACTGACCATTCTTCAGCGAGCTCCGCATTTAGGCTCATGTCATCCCAGATCTGAATGAGGCCGTTGCGCGAGGCATTCGACCGGGTATAGTCGATGGTGGATGTTCCGAGGAGCGGATCCAGGGTGTCATCCGGCCCATGCAGGTTGGATGCGAAAATAACCGAGCCGCCCCGAGTTGGCGTTCCTGCCAGTGCGCTAGCGGATGTCAGCAAACTACCCGCCGTCGCAGCCGTCACGCCCAAGGCGCCCATGGCTGCCAGAAACTCGCGGCGACTCACATGGCCGTCGCGATACATCTGTTGAAAAGTCTTAACTTCTTTCATTTTCCTATTTCCTCCGGTGCAAAGATGGCGGCCTCCTGTCTGTTTGACTAAGCCACCGGTAATAGGCCAGATCGGCCGTGTTATCTAATCTCCAAAACGCCAAACGGGCAATTGAAATCTATTCATCCAACGCGAGTTTCAATTGACAGCTACAGGCTCGGTTTATAGAGTTGTTACTGCAGTGAAACATACAGGCTAAACTCAGTCAACAGTTAATACCTTTATCTCGGAAAAGGCCCGTAAAACCCTGATTGAAGGCGTAGTTTCCTTATTTTCAATATAAAAAGGTGATAACAGGGTTGCGCTGTTTGTATGGGTGAATGTTATTTTTCGCTTACAGGCAATTTCATATCGTTCAATGTTGCAAATGTACCAAGATGGCCATTTAACCTTGCCTCGCGCCGAACTCAGTTTTGATCTTCCCGTGATTACTGATCGACAATAATTATTGCCTCAATGATGAAGAACCGAGGGCGATCTAGCGTGCAACACTTATCCAGATACTGCCGCTTTTTTGTTGGGGCCACTGGGTTGTTGCTGTGTCAGGCAGTTATGGCTGCGTGTTTGTGCAGTCACACCCCGGCCACATTGGTCGACGTACTTGATGGCAACACTATGGCGCTGGAGATTAAGGGCGAACAAAAAATAGTACACCTTGCGGGGATCATAACCCCCAGGCTTGCACCGGAGCCGGCATCAAAAGACAACTGGTGCGAAGCAGAAGGTGCCAAAGCGCTGCAGGCAAAGGAATATGCCGGCAAGCTCTTGTCCAAGGCATCAGAGATTACGCTTGCTGAGCAGCAGACCAACGAAGCGGGTGAGCTGAGTGCTGTGGTCTATGTCGATAAATTAAGCCTCGGCCAGGAACTGCTCTACAAGTACCTTGCAGTCGAGACGGGTGAGCGCGCCAGTTGGTGTGACTGATGGCGAAGCAGCAATCGCTGGCAGAAGGCGTGACCGTCTTGACTGGATGAGCCGATGAGGATCGCGGTAATCGGGGTGGGGGCAATGGGTTCGGTCTACGCAGGACTGCTGGCCGATGCCGGGCACGAGGTTTGGGCTATTGATTTGTGGCAGGAGCACCTGACTGCGATCCGCGAGAAAGGCCTGCGGGTCGAAGGGGCGAGCGGCGATCGGCTGGTAAGTTCCATTAACGTGGCAACAAGTGCCGCGGATGCTGGACCGTGTGATCTCGTGATCATCGCCACCAAGGCAGCCGGGGTCGCGGCGGCTGCACAAAGCATCGCGCCCATCGTCACGCCGAGTACACTGGTACTGACCATCCAGAATGGCTTGGGTGCCGGCGAACGGATCGGTCAGCACCTGAATACCGCCAATGTCCTGCTCGGGGTTGCCGGCGGTTTCGGCGCATCGATTCGCGGATTAGGCCACGTGCACCACAATGGCATGGAGTTGATCCGGCTGGGTGAGATGCACGGCGGCTTGAGTGAGCGGCTCGAGGATCTGGCCGCGCTGTGGCGGGAGGCTGGTTTCAAGGTCAAGGCCTTCGCCGACATCAACCAGCTGATCTGGGAGAAGTTCGTCTGTAACGTGACCTTCAGCGGCCCGTGCACCGTCTTTGGCCGCACCATAGGTGAGGTCATGGACGATCCCATGACCTGGCAGATTGCGAAAAACTGCGGCCTGGAGGCATACCGAGCCGGATGCGCAAAGGCAATCAATTTCTCCTTCACCGATCCGGTTCGTTACATCAGCGACTTCGGCCGGCGGATGCCTGACGCCCGGCCCTCGATGCTGCTCGACCACCTGGCCAGTCAGCGCTCCGAGATAGACGCCATCAACGGTATGGTACCGGTGGTCGCAAAGGAAGTCGGTACTGAGGCCCCTTACAACGAAGTCATCAGCGCCGTTGTCAGAGTTCGTGAAGCCGGGTTTGAGTAATAGGCCAGATAGTGGCGTGATTGGTGTTGGGCCGGGACGAACTCTGAACTGCGCTAAGGCGCAGTCTGCAGCATCAGCTTGTCGGCATCACTCCAGTTGACAGCGCTCGCTGGCGGGTCTATTGCTGGCCCATCGTAGCCGATGCTGGCCAGCAGTTCAGCAACCGGTATTGATCGGCCCTGGCAGCGGAACAGGCCTCTGACCAGCGCCGTTGCTGCCAGTTTGTCACCGCTTACTAGGTCGTGGCGGAAGTACAGCCACCTGGCGTCCCAGCCGCAGATATCGCTTGCCAGCGTGAACTTCTCAAACGCGTGCAGCGGCCGGTTGAAGCGGATCATGGCGCCGCCCGCGACCGGATACCAGCGCTGGCGCACGATGGCCGGCAGCAGACCGCACTTGATCATGAGGTCGAACCGGCCCAGGTCCATCAGCGTCAGGTAGCGGCCGTTGTTCATGTGGAGGTTGGTGTCGAGGTCGTTCGGCCACACCCGCATTTTCAGTGCCGATGCCGTCAAGGTCCCCATGGGGTGGCGCCGTAAGCCGCCTGCCAGCACCCGACCGGCCCGAAAGAAGGGATACATCGCGTATAGAACTCAGTGCCAGCAACAGCCCGGTGTCAGAAGGCCTCGTCGGGGAAGCTCATCATGGTGTTGCCGCCTGCCATGATGGTGGCAAACAGTGAACCACTTTGCGGCAGTACTCGCTCGACAAAAAAGCGCGCCGTCATAAGTTTGGCGTCGTAGAAGCCGCTGTCATCGCCCTCCCGCTTTGCCAGTGCGATCTTGGCCATGCGCGCCCACAGGAAAGCCAACGCTACCAGGGCGAAGAGTTTCAGGTACTCGCTCGACGCCGCTCCAGCCTCGTTAGGATCTTTGAGTCCAGCCTGGGCGACCTGGCCGGTGGCTAGTTGCAGGCGGCCGAAAGCCTTGGCCAGCGGCAGCACGAACGGTTGCAGTGCCTGGTCTGCAGTATTGGCGTCGATCCAGGCCTGCACCGGGTGAAAGAATCGACGCAGGTAACGGCCAGTGTGGGCCGGCAACTTACGGCCCACCAGGTCCAAGGCCTGGATGCCGTTGGCGCCCTCGTAGATCATGGCGATGCGCGCGTCGCGAGCGTATTGCTCCACTCCGTTGTCACGAATGTAACCATGGCCGCCATACACCTGCACGGCCATTTGCGCCGCATCGTGGCCTACTTCGGAAAGATAGGATTTAACGAGTGGTGTCAGCAACTGAACAAGGTCGTCCGCTTCTTTACGTGCTTGTGGATCTTCGCTGTGATCGCGCACATCGATCTGGCGCGCAACCCACGTGGTGAGCGCCCGCGCTCCTTCGGTAAATGCCCGCATGGTGAGAAGCATACGGCGGATGTCGGGGTGCACCATGATCGGGTCTGCCGGCTGCTCGGGGTACTGGGTGCCACCGAGGGCGCGCCCCTGCTGCCGCTCGCGGGCGTAGTCGACCGCCGCCTGGTAGGCGCTGACCCCAAGTCCCAGGCCCTGGATGCCCACACCCAGGCGGGCTTCGTTCATCATGGTGAACATGGCGCGCATGCCTTTGTGCGGCTCACCCACCAGCCAGCCCATAGCACCGTCTAAGTTAATCACACAGGTGGCAGATGCCTTGATGCCCATCTTGTCCTCTATGCCGGCACAGGTAACAGCATTTCGCTCCCCCGCCTCGCCATCTTCGGTGGGCAGGAACTTGGGCACCAGGAACAGGCTGATGCCTTTGATACCGGCGGGCGCGCCGGGCAAGCGGGCCAGCACCAGGTGGATGATGTTGGTGGTCAGGTCGTGTTCGCCGGCAGTGATGAAGATTTTGGTGCCGCTGATGCGGTAACCGTCGTTCTCGGCGGGTTCGGCCCGGGCACGAATGAGCCCCAGGTCAGTGCCGCACTGCGGCTCGGTCAGGCACATGGTGCCGGACCATTCGCCGCTTACCATCTTCGGCAGGTAGCGGTCCTTGAGCGCCTCACTGGCGAAGGCTCGGATGGCACGATAAGCCCCGCGAGTGAGGCCGATGTAAGTGGCAAAAGAGACGTTGGCCGAGCAGGCCATCTCCTCCAGCAGCACGTTAAGTGTGGCTGGCATACCCTGGCCGCCGTACTGCGGATCACAGGCGAGCCCGATCCAGCCGCCCTGGGCGTACTGCTCGTAAGCAGCTTTAAAGCCAGCGGGTGTGGTGACGGCACCATCCTGGTAGCGGCAGCCCTCGCGGTCACCGCTGTGGTTGAGCGGGAACAACTCGTTCTCGGCCAGGCGTGCCGCCTCATCCAGCACGGGATCAACCAGGTCGGCAGTGGCATCTTCGCAACCGGGCAGGGCGGTAATGTCGCCGGCATCAAACAGTTCGTGGTAGACGAAGCGCATATCGCGCAGCGGCGCAGTGTAACTGGGCATGATCTTCTCTCTTTAGTTACGCAAAGGCTTACCGGTCTCGAGCATGTGTTCGATCCGGTCCAGCGTCTGGGGTGTCTTGAGCAGGCTGACGATGGCGTTACGCTCCAGAGTCAGCAACTTGTCTTCACTCACCGCTGCCGTGGGGTCGGTATTGCCGCCCGCAAGTACGTGGGCGAGGATTTTGCCTACGGTCACATCGTGGTCGGTGGCCTTGCCGGCACGGCGGAAGTCGTTCAGCACCAGAGTCATGGCGGTCTCGCCGGCCGAGCCCGGCAGTTGTAGTTCGCGGGGCTCGGGTGGTGCGTAATCCTTAGCCATGGCCAGGGCCATGGCCTTAGCCTCAGCCAGCAGCCGGTCGCGGTTCATGGTGATGCCATCGCCAGGGCGCAGGTACAGCAGTGATTTTGCCTCCTCTGCCGATTTCGCCACTGTGGCGGTCGCCACAGTCTCGAATACTTTACTGACAGCCGGCATAGGCCCCTTGGGATGGCGTGGGTTGTTGCTCCAGCGCAGCAGCATCTCCTTGCACCCACCCCAGGCCGGTACCAGCCCGACTCCGACCTCTACCAGGCCCATGTAGGTTTCGGCGTGGGCCTGTAGGGCGTCGCAGTGCAGCAGGACTTCGCAGCCGCCGCCCAATGCCATACCGGCAGGGGCACCGACCACCGGAAAGGGCGCGAACTTGAGCGCTTTGTAGGCGTACTGGCCTTGTTTGACCGACTCGGTGATTTGCAGCCAGGCCGCGATATTCGCCGCAAAAAGCCCCAGCCCAATGTTGGCGCCAACGGAGAAGTTGTCGCCCTCGTTGTGAATGACCAGCGCTTTGTAACCCTTGCTTGGCACGATTTTGATGGCCTTGGAAATCATAGCCACGATGCCCTCGTCGATGCTGTTCATCTTGGAGTGAAACTCAAGGCACAGGACCTCATCGCCAATGTCCCACAGGCTGGCCGAACGGTTGCCGGCTACCCGCTCGGCTCCCCGTTTGATGTCACTGAGCAGCAGCACGCCGTCGGCCCGTTGTACGTCGTGGTAGGCGCTGTCGGTGCCAAAATACTGCAGCCTGTCGTCCTCTAGCCGGTAGAAACTACCATCACCCACCTGTTCAAGCAGCGGCGGCACTGCCAGGCCGTCTTTTGCAAGTTGCTGGGCAAACCACTTCGGCCCCAGCTGGTCGATCATCTCGAATGGGCCCCTCTTCCAGGCGTAGCCGTTTTTCATGGCCTGGTCCACGGCGTGGACGTCATCGGCGATCTGCGGCACTAGCGCGGCGGCATAGCTCAAAGTGTGCGACAGCACCCGCCAGGCGTAGCGGCCGCCGCGGTCGGGGTGTTCGACCAGTGCGCGCATACCCTGGCGGCCGGCCCTGACGCTGGCAAGCGAGGGGGCGACGGCCGGGCGGTACTCGCCGGTCTCCAGGTCGCGGGCTTCCTTGACCTTGCCACCCTTGCTGCGATTGAGACGATAGAACCCACCCTTGCCCTTGCGCCCAATGTAACCCTCTTCGATCATGCGTTCGATATAGGTGCTAGGCCGGTGTATCTCACGGTACAGGTCACCCTCGGGCAGAGTCGCGAGCATGGATTGTTCTACGTGCGGCTGCAGGTCGATGCCAACCAGGTCCAGCAGGCCAAAGACACCGGTTTTGGGGATGCCCATGGGTTTACCGATGACCGCATCGGCCTCCTCGACGGTGAGCCCAATCTCAAAGGCAAAACGCACCGCAGCCCCCAGCCACAGGATGCCAATGCGGTTGGCGATAAAGCCGGGCGTATCCTTGCAGTCCACCACCGATTTGCCCAGCAAGCGATCGCCAAAAGTGCGTAGTGCCGCTATGGCTTCCGGCCGGGTGTCCGCCCCGGCAACCAGTTCCAGCAGCCGCATGTAGCGTGGCGGATTGAAAAAGTGGGTGATGGCAAAGTCGCGCTGGAAACTTTTCGGCAGGCCCTCGACCAGGTGCGCAAGCGGAATGGTCGAGGTATTGGAGGTGACAATGGAACCGGGTTTGCGGTGTTGTTCAATTTTTCTATAAAGGCCTTGCTTGATTTCGAGTTGCTCAATGACCACTTCGATAACAAGGTCACAGTCTGAGAGCCACTGCAGGTGATCCTCCACGTTGCCCACCTGAATGTGCTTGGCATTGCGGGGGTGCATGAGCGGCGCGGGACTGGTTTTAAGCATCTTTTGCAGTGCGCTGCTGGCTACCACGTTGCGGTCCTTGGCTCCATCCGGGACGATGTCGAGCAAAACCACGGGCAGGCCCGTGTTGGCGACCTGAGCCGCGATACCGGCGCCCATGACGCCGGCACCGATTACGGCGACTTTGTCGATTGCCTGCATGGTCAGACTGCCTCCAGCACCGTGGCGATGCCCTGGCCACCGCCGATGCACTGGGTCGAGAGCGCCCAGCGACCGCCCTCGCGCTGCAGGACCTGGGCGGCCTTGCCGGTGATGCGAGCACCGGTTGCACCCAGTGGATGGCCGATGGCGATGGCGCCACCGTCAATGTTGACCGTGCTGGGGTCGAGTTCGAGATCGCGGATCGAGGCGATGGACTGGGTCGCGAATGCCTCGTTGATCTCGACTACATTGAGATCGCCGGCGCTGATACCGGCGCGCTCAAGGGCTTTGCGCGAGGAGAAAATAGGTCCCAGGCCCATGGTCTCCGGTTGGCAACCGGAGACCGCAAAGCTCGCGATACGCGCCAGCGGTGCCAGGTTATTTGCTGCCGCATACTCTGCAGTACAGACTAACGTGGCCGCTGCACCGTCGGTGAGTGGTGAAGCGGTGCCGGCGGTGACGGTGCCCTTTTCGTCGAAAGCGGGTTTAAGGCCAGCCAGGCCCTCAAGGCTGGTATCGGGTCGCATGCAGCCATCGGCGTCGATGTTGCTGCCATTGGCCTGGATCGGAACGATCTCCCCGGCCAGGCGCCCGTCGGACTGGGCAGCCACCGCTTTTTGCTGGCTGTCGAGCGCAAACATTTCCTGCTCTTCACGCGAGATGTTGTACTCGCGGCCGACGTTCTCGGCAGTTTCGCCCATAGACATGTAGGCCTCAGGCATGGTCTGGTACAGCGCGGCGTTGGGCATGGGATTAAAACCCGACATGGGTACCCGGCTCATGGACTCGACTCCGGCGCAGATGTAGGCCTCACCTGCACCCATCTGGATGGCACCTGCAGCCATGTGGATGGCCTGCATGGACGAGCCGCAAAAGCGGTTTATCGTGACCCCGGCCACGGAAATTGGCAGACCCGCCATCAGCACGACCAGGCGGGCCATGTTGAAGCCTTGCTCGCCCTCGGGGAAGGCGCAGCCCAGGGCCAGGTCCTCGATGTCGTCAGGGTTGACCCCAGTGCGCTCGACCAGACCTTTGACCACGGCGCTGGCGAGATCATCAGGCCGTACTTTGACGAGGGCCCCCTTGCTGGCGAAGTGAAACGGCGACCGGGCATAACCGGCCAGAACTACGTCTTTCATTTTTGCTACTCCATGTTGGCGAGTTGTTCGCGTTACCCGGGGCTGGCTTGGCCAAATGCCGCGGGTCAGTTATCGGCCCCGACGGCGCGCATTGGCTGTTGTTCGAGGGCCGCCAATGTCTGGGTACGGATGTCAGTCAATTCCCCGAGAATGGCCTCGAGGTCTTGTTGCTGGCGCCTGAGATCTGCCAGGCGCTCACTTACCTTGTTCAGCAGCAGCACCAGCTGATCATGCTGGGCTGGGTCGGCGTCGTACAAATCCAGGTATTCTCGGATCTCGGCCAGGCTGAAGCCCAGCCGCTTACCGCGCAGGATGATCTGTAAGCGGCCACGCTCACGGTGGGTATAAACCCGGGTAGTGCCAGCCCGCTGGGGGTGGAGCAAGCCCTTGCTCTCGTAGAAGCGGATCGCCCGCGGCGTTAGATCGAGTTCGCGCGCCAGGCCAGTCACGGTAAGCATGTCTTCCATCTGCGCAGCACCCATCAGGCAGAAGGCTCACTTGTTCGCATAGTCTCCTCGGCTACCAGTTCTTTTTTGGATAATTTGCCAATGATGGTTTTGGGCAGCTCATCACGAAACTCGATAGTGGAAGGCATCTCGATCTTCGAGATTTTGTCGGCAAGAAAGGCTTGCATCTCGTCCTCGGTGACACTGGCGCCTTCCTTCAACTTGATAAATGCCTTGGGGCTCTGCCCACGGTAGGCGTCATCAATGCCGATAACGGTAACTTCCGCCACAGCCGGGTGCAGGTAGACGGCCTCCTCGATCATCCGCGGGTACACGTTGTAGCCACCGCAGAGAATAAGGTCCTTGATCCGGTCGACCAGGAAAAAGTGCCCTTCCTCGTCCATGTAGCCCACGTCACCGGTGCGGAACCAGCCGTTCTGCAGGCTATCGGCGGTTTCCTGCTCACGATTCCAGTAGCCCTTCATCACCTGTGGACCCTTGATCCAGACCTCACCGCGCTCGCCCGAGGGCAATGCATTCTGGGGTTCTTCCAGAGCGTGGATAGATAGTTCAGTGCGGGGCACCGGCAGGCCGATAGAGCCTTCCTTGTTGACACCCACCATGGCGTTGCAGGTGGCAACCGGCGCTGTCTCGCTAAGTCCATAGCCTTCGACCAGTCGGCACTTAGTCAGTTTCTCAAAGGTATTTTTGACCTCCAGTGGCAGCGGGGCCCCGCCCGAAACACAGTAGCGAATGGACGATAGGTCATACTTCGACAAGGTCGGCGCCTGGTTGATACTGGTATAGATGGTCGGCACCGCCGGAAACAGGGTGGGGTGCGTCTTGTGGAGGGTTTTCAGCGTTTGCTCTAATTCGTAGCGTGGCAGCAGGATCATCTCGGCACCGCTGGCAACTGCGAAATTCATCACGCAGGTCATGGCGAAAACGTGAAAAAGTGGCAGTACGCCGAGCACTTTCTCCTCGCCAGGCCGCAGGCCGATGAACCACAGCGTCATTTGGGCGACGTTGGCCGAGAGGTTGCCCTGGGTCAGCATCGCACCTTTGGGCTGGCCGGTGGTACCGCCGGTATACTGCAGTACTGCGATACCTTCGTCGAGATCCACTTCGGCCGGTGTCGGATCGCCGTCGTTGTTCATCAGATCCTCGAAGCGCACCACCGCGTCGCTTTTTTCTATGCTGGCGATATCTTTACGCTTTAACACGCTGAAGAGCACGCCTTTGACCGACGGCAGCACCGCGGCCATTTTGCATACCACAATCTTCTTGAGGCTCTCGGTGCGCGAGAGCATCGCGGCAACCTTGGGGTACAGGGCCTCGAGGTCCATGGTCACCATGATTTCGGTACCGCTGTCATCCACCTGGAAGGCCAGTTCACGCTCGACGTACAGTGGGTTGTAATTGACTACCGTGGCTCCGACGCACAATGCGGCGTAATAACAGATGACCGAATAAGGTGTATTGGGCAGGCACAGGCCGATGCGGGTGCCGGGCTTTACTCCCAGCAACTGCAAGCCTTTGGCCGCATGGTTGACCTGCTCGAACAACTCGCCGTAGTTCAACTTGCGGCCGAGGAAGTCGATGGCCGGATGGTCACGATAGTTACTGGCCGTTTGCTCGAGGGTCTGGTAAAGCGGTTGGCGCTCTAGTGGCGCTTGCCAGTCGATGCTTTGTGGATAATGGGCTACCCAGGCCGGTGTTGATTGCTCCATGCGATCCTCCCTGTCGTTTAGCCCACCTCTGGCGGGGTTGGGCTGGCTATTACGCTAACGTCAGTTAGTTTACGTTAACGTAATAGATGGCGTCAAGGGTTCCACTAAAGACCTTCTTTAAGCTGATGAACCGCTTGCCCGAGTGCAGCTGCGCCTTCTTTGAGGGCAGTATTTGCCTTATCCAGCATGCGGCCGTAGTGCAGGAACCCGTGCAGCACGCCCTGGTACATGTGCAGTTCACTGGCGATTCCGGCGCGCGCCATCAGCGCCTTAAGGGCCAGGGAATCATCACGCAGAGGGTCGCACTGCGCTACGCCGATGAAGGCCGGCGGCAGCACGGCGATATTGCCGTCCAGGACATTGACTCGCGAATCCTTGGCCTCGCCGGGGCTGCGCAGGTAGCAGTCACGGTAAAAGGCAAGGTCTGTGGCGCTCATGCCGTCGTCCGCGCCGCCAAAAAGGCGCCGGGAAGCCGAGTCGGCCAGGCCGTAGCCGCCGTAATACAGCAGCAGGTAGTGGACGGTGCCAGGGTTGGCTGCATGTTGTGCCTGGGCAACGCTGACGGCCATGTTGGCCCCGGCCGAGTCACCACCGAGCGCAAGCCTGCGACCGTCTACCCCCAGTTCCCCACCACTGGCCTGGAGGTATTCGATCACGGCCGTGGTTTCTTCGAGGGCGACAGGAAACTTGTATTCCGGCGAGAGGCTGTAGTTCACGCCCACCACCGCGGTGCCAGAGTCGGCGGCGAGGCGGCGCATGATCCGGTCGTGGCTGTCGAGGCTGCCCACGACCCAGCCACCACCGTGCAGGTAGACCAGCCCTGGCAAAGGCGAGTCGGTTGTCGGCAAGTAACAACGCAGGGCGATATCGCCGACCGGGCCCTTTATAGTAGATTCCCGGACCGAAGCCACATCCGGTGCGCCGGCGTTCCAGTAACTGCGTTCAAGTTCATAACAGCGGCGTATTTCCTCCAGCGGCATTTGTGCGAGGTCGCCGGCAGGGGCTGCCAGCGTTCGCTGTTTTTCCAGCACCGCCATCATCTGGGGATCGAGATCAGTGCCCGGCATTACTCAAGACTCCAGCCCCCTCACTCCCTGGATGATCCTATTGCGGTGCGGCGGGATCCAAAGCCGTCGCTGCCCATCAATTCCTGACCCTGCTCTGGGCTGAACTGTGCGCGCTCCAAGTAAAGAAGCCCACAAGGAGAATGACTATCGCCTGTCTCATGCCGCTATCTTATTCCTGTTACAGAGAGGCGACCAGAGGGTAATACTAATTCGATATACGCATTTATGGGCTGAGGATTGGGTGAAGGTTGGGTTAGGTATCAGCGTGGGGAAGGTAGACGCAAAGGAGGAATACGACGCTACTACATCACCATCTTAAGGCATCTGGGTATACCCTGAATCCCGCCGGTCGATGACCGGCAGGATTCAGGTGTGATGACTTAACCGGTTATGTTGCTGAGTGGTTGCCTATTTTTTTACCGCACTGTACTAAGTCTGGTGTAGTCATGAATGGGGACAAATCCCCCTGTGCAGGGTCTACGTTGTATGCCCTGTTTGCTTCATTCCCAACAGTCACTAACACCGTATACCTTTCAGACTACATACCAAGCGTGTCTGCAAGATGTTTTCTCACACGCTCACGTGTCCAGTTAAGTTGCTTCTTTGTTCCCCCAGTGGTTACTTTTGCCTCCTTTTCACATTTATCCCAAAGACTCCCCCAACCATCTCTCGAAAAATTGACCTTTATCCCTTCCTCTACATTTCTTGCGTTCATCGTTTCAGGGTCGAAACGAATATCGCAATGGTAGACAACAGCACGATAGCTCTTCGTAGTCTTATCCAAATCCCAAGCGTGGTTTGCATTTTTCACAGTCTCCACTGTAATTGACGCTCCAGCTTGCTGTAGGCGTTTTGCGTAATTCCTGCACGGTTTTGGCTGATTCCAATTATCCTTCTCACCCAACAGCATAAGCATCTTGCCAGTAGTGGGTTTAGGTTTTTCAACCGTTAAATAACACGCTGGCCCCAAGGCGATATGGCCGGCAATATTGACGTTGCCATTACCTAGTTGTTTCTGAAACCATTGGCTCATTAAATACATTTGCACACCACCGCCCCAAGACATCCCAAAAGTTACAATGCGTTCGGGATCGATACGCGGATCGGCTTTCGCTGTTCTAATCGCGGCATACGCATCGCTCACATAGGAGGCATCCGACATTCCACTTTGTTTGGTACCAAGACCCTTTTTAAGGCTCATACCTCGCGCGGTGTACTGATCAACCCATAAGGTGGCAAAGCCTTGATTGTTGAACCATTTAATCCATTTCCCATCATAGCTACTCCAGTACCCCCCGCTTGAGAGGAGATAGATGACTAGCGGGTACGGCTGCTTTCCCTCAGCCGGGAACGACCACGTCGCGTCAACTTTGAGGGAGTTTTTGCTCCAATCAGACGCAGTTGACGGCAAAGTAGATTCAATATCATAGGAATCTAGTTTGATCTTGTTAGGGTCTGCTTTTTTCCGACCCGGTATCGGCTCACAATCACCCGTCCGGCTATTTGCTTTTTGACCTTCTGGACAGGCAAAAGTGGTGAGCGGAGCAATCACCAGCAAAGTAGTCGCCAGCAATAAGAAAAGAAGGCGTTTCATTGCCTTATCCTACTCCCCCACTTCTTGTAGGTGAATGGGCAAACGAAGGGTGCTTTCAAGGGGGTACCAGAATCAGCCTATTTAAGGGGTTTTACACGAACCCGAGATTTGCATTGCCCCTGCGAAGAGAGGGACGAGCCTATCTGCTACTACTTTAGAAAGGCCGTAGGGGCAATATATGGGGGGCGTATACGTAACTTTAGAGCCTAGCAATGGTAAAGGGAGAGGTTAGAAGTTGCCCCGTATACGCCCCCCAGAAATTGGACGAACGCCGGCTTTAATCGCTTATGGTAATACCTGAGCAAGGGGGCAGATGAGCGGGTCCACCTCGTGTATCAGTTCATAACGTCTACCGAGTCTTTGGTCGCGCTATCCACTGCAGTAACATCACCGCGGCAACCGTGACACTCGCCCCCATCACCTGCTGTGCAGTCAGCCACTGCCCCAGCACAATGACCCCAAGAATCATGGCCCATACGGGCGAGGTGTTATCGATAATGGCTGTCTGCAGGGAGCCGACTAGGTCAACCGCCTTGAATAACAGCATTGTGGCTACAACGTACAAGGCGGCACTGCCGCACAAAGCCAGCCACCCCTGGAGGGACGCCGGCCAAGTTAACTCGGCGATAAATAAGGACACAAAACCTACCACAGCTGTTGCACCGAACAGCATGTAGAGCATCATGATCTTTGCCGGCTGCCTTGCCAGAACCCGTTCGCTAAGCAGCAGTATAGCCGCCAGGCAAATCGCGGCAATGAAGGCAAGGGCAATACCGTTTCTGCCATCCCAGCCTACCAACAGCCTACCCGATCCAGTCAAGGTGATAATCAAGCCGATAAAGGCCAGTGCCATAACACCCAGACCAAAGTAAGAAAAATGGCATTGCCCTGTGCGCCAGGTCCAAAGGGCGATCATTATCGGATAAGTATAGAAAACGAGTATTGCCAGAGCGACTGGAATAAAAAGAATTGACGCCAACAACAGATACATCTCGGCACACAGCAATACCCCGAGAGCTAGACAACGATACAGTTCATTCCGATTTATAGAAACTTGAGAGCCGGACAACCATACCGCCACCAGCAGACAACCTAAAAAAACAGCAGCCCGGATTAGATTGAGCGCATGCAGATTCGTGCCAAAGTCATAAGCCAGCTTCGACAGTGCGACATTGGACGAAAACGCAACGGCCGACATCAGGGCAGCGGCGCTACCTAACCAGAACCGCCGGCGGGTTGATTCCGTATCACGCATCGACGTTTGTCCGTCGTTTTCCACAGCCGGCTACGTGCAAAGCGCCAGCCTAACTTTCTCGAGAACTCTCGCTTGGCATACTTTTGGCACAGTGAGATTTCAAAATGGCAGCCATCAGACGCGTAACGGCAGATGCGCTATGCGCATTTAAGAGCACAGGATCTGGCGGGGAGACTAACGCCTACTCCATTGTCACGGGCCTTATGAAATAGATTTCCAGTAGGTGTCCTTTTTAGTCACCAAGCCATCTTTAAACTCCCAAAGATCACAACCAAGATACTCAAATGCCTCTCCGCTTCCTGGTGTACCGCGTACGACCCATTCCGAAATGGCCTTGGTTTCGTCACATACCCAATGGCGCATCTCTTCCCAGCGCATATCGGGAATCTCGACGTAGCGCTTTCTAAGAACAGTGCCAATCTCCTCTTTCCCGACACAGCGCCGGCCCTCCGGTGAATTGGGACCCCGTGCCATCAGCCAGACACAGTCTGTGGCAAAGTGGGAAAGAATCGCATCCACGTCTTGCCGGTTAAATTCCTGACAAATTTCATCGAGATATTCGATAGTTATAGGATGAGACATGATTTTCTCCTGACTGTTACCAATGTGCGTTTCAAACTCACCGCTCCGTAAGCCATACCGCTACCCTATCACTTAAGAGCGGAGGATTTGGTGGAGAGGTTGGATTAGTTAGCGGTTACCACTTGTGCTAGTGAGGAGCTGGCCTTATTACAATGTTGGCTGTTTTTCGTATTTTGGAATCGATGTTAAGTCGCCCACCCACTCTTGCGCTGATCGGCACCAAACTTGGGCTTTAGGTATTAGTTGAGCGCGTTGGCGTACAGTTCCGACGCGCAATCCGAAGAGGGATGAACCCTCTCCAACCGTCTTTGCGTAAATACGGGTGCCACACTCTGGGCAGAATGCGAGCGCTCTGACCGTTCCACTTTCGGCAATTTTCTCGTAGGTCTTCAAGGTGCCGCTCAATAGATGAAAGCACTCGTCAATGATGCCCACAACGACCCCGTATGCGGTTCCAGAGTGGGTCTGGCAATCCGTGCAATGACAAATAACAACTCTCTCTGGGTTCACCTCTGCCTCATAGGTGACGTTCGTGCACAAACAACCTCCATCGATTTTCATTTCCATGTCTCCTCAAGATATGGCAAACAGATACTTCATACCGCTATCTTATTCCCAACAGCCCGCTAAAACTGCAACCTTGATCAAAACGTTCAATATATAGAAAGTTGTATCAAAGTCATTATTGAGGCGGCTTCCTCTATATCTTTTCGTATTGGCTTGCCATTTTCATAACCGACTTTAGCAAAATATCCATCAATTCTGCTGTGTGAACAAAGGGCTTCTAGTTGATCGGCAATTATCCTATTATTCTCATGCTCAACGGTAACTAGAGCATCAGTTAGTCTACCTTTGTACAAAATTTTGATGCTAGATGTTTGAAGAAGATTCCTCCACCAGATATTTCGTCTATCTGTTACACAACTTAGTTTTCCCTCTGGCTCCTCAAAATAACTTACTGGAAGTGCATAGTTTTTACCAGTTCTGATTCCTACAAAATTCAATACAACAAGATTCTGACTGATCAAGAAATGCAGAGGCGATTTTGCAATCGCTATGGTAAGCGGATTTATTAATCTCCAAAACATTTGAAAATAGTTACAGCTAATTTATTGGCTTAGCTTAATCCCAGATGCTTCATACCGCTATTTTATTCCTGTTACCGAGAAGCAACCAGAGCAGAGGATTTGGTGGGGGAGGTTAGGTTAGTTACTGCCTACCCAACCAATTCTCTCGAATAATCTGGAATCCCGGCAAGTCTTCTCCATAAGCACGTCGAATCCCCGTGCTTAAAAACCCAGTCTTTTCGAGCACCCGCCTTGAACTTTCGTTTTTCGGGTCGATAACGGCCACGACCTCCTCAAGCGGAGAATCCTCAAATGCAAATCGCAATATGCGTTCAACAGCCTCTGTCGCATAACCGTTTCCCCAAGCGGTCCGTTTCAGAAAATATCCAATCTCCATCTCACCATCTGGTAACTGGTCTTCGACCACCTGTTCCCAGTCGGTATCGTCTTTATCTATTGGAAGCGGCGTTAAGGCAGTGGAGCCAAAACTTTCTCCCGTAGTTCGATCACAGATACACCATACGCCAATGCAACCATTACCACCACGGTGCGTCCACATCTCCATTTCTTCTATGATCTTCTCCTTTGCAACTGTGCCTCCAGCATATTTCATTACCTGCTCGTCCGTGAACATCTCTATGGCCAGACCCACATCGTTAATTGAAAGAGGTCGTAAGGTTAACCTCTTTGTAATTAGTTGAAGTTCCACGGGATATATTTGTTGGTATTTTTTCGGTTAGTTTTGAATAGTTTCATACCGCTATCTTAATTGCTGTTACCGAGAAGCAACCAGAGCAGAGGATTTGGTGGGGGCGTCAGGTCAGTTGCTGCCAACACCCCGCTGACCCAAATCCGTAAGTCTTCGGCTTATAGAAAAACCCATACAAGGGGGATAGATTTTTTGTAGGAATCCCGAAGGGGAAGCCGCCCAGCCGCAGCCATGAGCAAACGGTTTCAATCAGTGTTAGGTAAGAGTTAGCCGTTTAGTGCAACCAGTTTGACGGTATTTGGCAACACCTTCTGGATGATGTCGGCAAACAGCGTGAGCGCCGGCTGGCGTGGAAAGCTGGCCCGATAGACCAGGCGTACCTGGCGGGTTGCGCCCGGGATGTGTATCTGGCGCAGGATGACCCGATCGGTGGCAAGGCGCCCGGCGTGGACCGACAGTGCCGGTACCAGGGTGACACCCAGGCCCATGCCGACCAGTTGCACCAGCGTTTCCAGGCTCGAGGCCTTGAGGCCCGCGATCGGACCGGTGTCGGGGCGCTCGGTCAAGCGGCAGGCCGCCATCACCTGCTCCGACAGGCAGTGCTCCTGCGACAGCAGCAGCACGTCCAGTCCCTTGAGGTCCTTGAGGGTAATGTCGTCCTGGGTATAAAGTGCATGGTCACGCGGGTGCGCCAGCCAGAACGGCTCCGCGAACAGCGCCATGGCCTCGAGGTCGTCGCGGTCCGGCGGTGTGGCCAGCAAGGCGGCATCCAGGCTGTGATCGCGCAGGCCCCCCAGCAGCTGGTCGGTGGTCGCCTCGGTCAGTTCCAGCGACAGTTCCGGGTGGCGTTCGCGCAACTCGGTCAGGAACAGCGGCAGCAGATAAGGGCTAAGAGTGTGGATGGCACCCACGCGCAAGGGTCCGGCGAGGGGGTCCTTGTGCCCCTGTGCCAGGGTGTGAATGGCTGCCACTTGCTCGAGCACCTGGCGGGCGTAGGCGGTGATGTGCTCTCCCACCGGCGTGATGTTGACGCTGCGGTTGGTGCGCTCGAACAGCGTAACCCCCAGCTCCTGTTCCAGTTTATGGATCTGGCCGGACAGGGTCGGCTGGCTGACGAAACAGCGGCTGGCGGCACGGCCGAAGTGCAGGGTTTCGCTCACTGCCACCAGGTATTTGAGGTCACGCACGTTCATAATCAATAATAGGAAAAAACTATTAAAATAATATTAATAAACGATTATACATATTATTTGTTTCCACCTACAGTAACCCTTGTGCGCCGGTCGTGCAGCCGGCGCCGTGCCCTCAAATCACCAATTACCCCATGGAGGAGACCATGTCACTTAAAAACACCCAGACCGAACAGAACTTAAAAGATGCGTTTGCCGGTGAGTCCCAGGCCAACCGCCGTTACCTGTACTTTGCCGCCAAAGCCGATGTCGAGGGCTATAACGACGTTGCTGCCGTTTTCCGCTCTACTGCCGAGGGCGAGACCGGCCATGCCCACGGCCACCTCGAGTACCTCGAGCAAACTGGCGACCCGGCCACCGGCCTGCCGATTGGCGCCACCGCCGATAACTTAAAAGCCGCCGTTGCCGGTGAGACCCACGAGTACACCGACATGTACCCGGGCATGACCAAAACTGCCCGGGAAGAGGGTTTTGATGAGATCGCCGATTGGTTCGAAACTCTGGCCAAGGCCGAGCGCTCCCACGCCAACCGTTTCCAGAAGGCCCTGGATACGCTGGATGATTGATCGTTGAGCGGGAGGCGGCCTGGCCGCCTCCCTATGCTGTTGTCGGGAACCGATCGATGAGCGTGCAGCGCGAAGGCAGCCTGGAGGCGCCCACCCGGCAGCCGCTTGACTGGCGCAACCCGGACTTCTATGACGGGGCCAAGCTTTACGCCGAGCTCGAGCGCGTTTTCGGCCACTGTCACGGTTGCCGGCGTTGCCTGTCGCTGTGCGACAGTTTTCCCACGCTGTTTGACCTGGCCGATAACTCCGAGACCCTGGAGGTAGACGGAGTTGCCAAAAAAGATTACTGGAAAGTAGTCGACCAGTGTTATCTGTGCGACCTGTGCTACATGAGCAAGTGCCCGTACGTGCCGCCGCACGAGTGGAATATCGACTTTCCCCAATTGATGCTGCGGGCCAAGGCGGCGCGTTTTAAGGAACACGGCGCCCGGACGCGGGACAAATTGCTGGCCAGCACCGACCTGGTCGGCACAGTGGCTGGTATCCCGGGCATCTCCGTGCTGGTCAACGCGGCCAGCCGCTCCGGGCCGCTGCGCAAGGCGCTGGAAAAAGTCGCGGGTATCCATGCCGGCGCCCGCTTGCCCTGTTACCAATCCCGGCCTTTGCGCCGGCGCCTGGCTGGCCCGAGGGGCCTTGATCCAGCTGTTGCCGTGGCCGGCGTGCGCAGTCGCGGCAAGGTCGCCCTGTTCGCCACCTGTTACGCCAACCGCAACGAACCAGGTCTCGGGGAAGACCTGGTTGCAGTGCTCGAGCACAACGGTATTCCAGTCACCGTGCCCCAGCAGGAGCGCTGCTGCGGTATGCCCCGGCTCGAACTGGGGGACCTCGAGTCAGTTGCCCGGGCCAAAGAGCAGAACATCCCGCAACTGGCGCGCCTGGTCGATGACGGCTGGGATATCCTGGCGCTGGTGCCTTCGTGCGTGCTGCTGTTCAAGCAACAACTGCCGCTGCTCTTTGCCGGCGACGAGCAGGTCAAGAAAGTGGCGGCGGCATTTTTTGACCCCTTCGAATACCTGCTGGCCCGTCACAAAGAAGGAAAACTCAAGATCGAATTTGTGCAAAGTCTTGGCAAGGTGGCCTACCATGTAGCCTGTCATCAGCGGGCGCAGAACATCGGCCGCAAGACCCGTGACCTGTTGTCGCTGGTGCCACAAACAGAAGTCACCGTTATCGAGCGCTGTTCGGGCCACGATGGCACTTACGGGGTTAAGCTTGAGACTTTCGACAAGGCAATGAAAATTGGCCGGCCGGTGGTCGAGCGTATCGAACAAGCCCGCCCAGATCATTACGGCAGTGACTGCCCGATCGCGGGCCATCACCTGGCTAACGGTCTGGGTGATGGCAGTACCCCGGCCCACCCGGTCAGTCTGCTGCGCGCCGCTTACGGTATCTGATTCATCGAGGAAAAATGAAAAAACTGACTCGTGATGATCTTTTAACGCTCGAGCAGTACGCGGCCGAGCGCGAGTCATTCCGTTCGCGGGTGACGGCGCACAAGGTCAGTCGGCGGGTACCGATCGGGCCTAATATCACACTGTACTTTGAAGATGCACTGACCATGCAATATCAGGTGCAGGAGATGCTCAGAATCGAACGGATTTTTGCGCCGGAGCAAATCCAGCAGGAGCTCGACGCCTACAACCCCTTGATCCCCGATGGCAGTAACCTAAAAGCCACCTGCATGATCGAGTACCCGGATGCTGAAGAACGAAAAGTGGCGCTGACGCGCTTGATCGGTATCGAAAGAGCGCTGTGGCTGCAGATTGGCGAACTGGGCCGGGTGGCGCCGATCGCTAATGAAGACCTTGAGCGGGAAACGCTCGAGAAGACCTCGTCGGTGCACTTTCTGCGCTTCGAACTCACCCTGGAGGCGATTACCGCACTTAAGGCAGGTACGAATCTGCGTTTTGGTGTCGATCACGCGGCTTATCGATACGAGGCCGCTCTAAGCGATGCCGTGTGCGCGGCACTGGTGCAGGATCTTGCCGGCTGACGCCGGTTAAATTGTTGTCTTTGGGCAGGTTAAGGCAGCAGGGTCGGCCAACGATTAGTATGGTTGTCGAAAGTTACCCGGGTCGTAGTGCCTGATTCGAGATCCTTAAGGTATATCTGATAGTTAGCGCTGAAATGATCATGTTGATCAGCCGGCGCTGCACTATACAACAGAAACTTTCCGTTACTACTTAGTGCAGGAAAATATTCATGACCAAAAGGCGGGCCGTCATCCTGTGATACCGAAATAGCTTTACTGGCCAAATGGTAGTCAAAGAGGCCGGACTTCGCTTTGGCATTTTTGGCACGAGATAACACCAGAACCAGTTCTTTCCCATTGGGGTGCCAGTTGGGTTCGCAGCCTTTGCTTATGTGCACCGGGGAACTGCCGTCAAGACGATCGTACCAGGCGTTCCAGCGTCCGCGTCTATCGGAGGTAAACGCAACCATGGTGCCGTCCGGGGAGATGCGCGGCTTGACCACGGCATGGTTTCTGAACGGTTTGGTATTTGCGGGATAAATCTCTTTCATCTGTGAGCCATCTAGTTTGACGCTCATTACCTTGCTTCTATCGCGCTCAAAATAAATAGAATTGCCAGTACTGCTGAAACTGGGGAAGGTTCCATCCGCCGCGACCAGTCTGTTGCCGTTACCGTTGATATCCATAATCCAGATTTCCGCTGGCGCATGGCGGGCGGTAGAGCGGGCCGAGGCATAAACGATCCACCGGCCATCTGGCGATACGCTTGGATACATTTCGTGCTGTTTTCCGTCTGCCAGTGTCATTAATTCAGTGCCATCAACTCTGATGCTGTAAATGCCAAAAGTCCCGGAGCGGTTGGAGTCAAAAAGTATCCGCCTGGGTAGTTTGCTGCCTAGATTTTCGAGCGCCGCCTTTTCTTTTTTGGATAGCAGAACCGGGTTATGATTATCGAGCGACTTTGCGCCGGATTGTGCTGGCAGGCTACCCAGGAAAGCGGCTAAGACGAGCGCCAGAAGCACGACGCTGAGTGAGACCTTCAAGTAAAAAGAACTCGCCCTTTCATTGTAGTTGGCCACACTGGTTACGCGGGCGCGGCTGGCAATAGGCAGCAGCAGTAGCATAAGAGCCAGTGCCCCAATGCTGTAACCATACAACTGGGTGAACAGGTGGTGTGATATTGCAGTCAACTGGGCAATTTTTTCTGGAAATCCCAAAAATTCAAAAGTGAACGCCCAAACTCCCTCGTAGGCGCCAAACCCGGCGATACCGGATACCGGGAGACTTGCCGAAGATTCCGCCGCAACCAGGCCGACCAGCACCTTGCTTACATTCAGGTCTGAGAAAGTATATGCCAGTGGTCGAAGCAGGGCGTATAAAAAGAAGTAAAGAGCGGCATACTTGGTTATTCGGACGAGCAGTGATAGCGCTATCAGACGGGTAAAAACTCCAGCCTGTCTCGAAGCCGTCACCTCACGCTCAATAGAACTGAACAGAACTGTTAATTTCTCCATCGTGGGAGACTTCGGCAATATCTGAACCAGCCAGTTAAGTAACCTGGGCAGGTTGTAGATCACAACCCAGATGATCCCGCCGATCAAAATGGCAAATGCAAGAAGATAAGCGGGAGGCAACGCATCAAACCCTACGCCGACCAGCACAATCAGCAATATCATCAACGCCAGTATGTCCAACAGGGTCGCTAGTACAAAACTTGAGGTTGCGGCGCTTAGGGCTACGCCCAGCCTGGAATTAACGATATAAATATAGACGAAGGTGCCGATCCGGGCCGGTAATAAGTCGGCAAACAAGTTGCGGACTAAAACTACGAGAAAAAGCAGAACAGGACTGGGGCTAAAACCGGAAACTGAAATCAGTAATTTGTAGCGCCAGGTAATAAAAAAGCTCATTGCCAGGGAACAGGTAACAAACAACAATAATCCATGTCGGTCTACGTTGGAGATAAGTTTGAGGACGTCGCTAATCGAGATCTCGGAAAGCAGATAATAGAAGACGCCAGCAGTTACGCTGAGGCTGAATATTAAGTAGAGTATTTTTTTCACTTGAAATAGAGCCGGAAAATTCAGGCTCCAGGATTTGCCACGCTGATTGATTCACCTTGCCCGGTGTCAGGTTAGATCTGGCCCAGGCTTTTGTCCAGCACTGCGACCCATTGTCTCGCCAGAGACAGGCCGGCGCAAGGGAAGCCGTGTGCGCTGCGGCGCAGGACCGTAGTGGGTAACGCGATGTAAACTGTCGCCTTTGCTCTGAATTCATGGGGGGCTATGGTGGTTGACGTAGACGTGGCGGTAGTCGGTGCCGGCGCGGCAGGGCTCGCTGCCACCCGCTCACTGCTGCAGGCGGGGCTCAGCGTCACCCTGTTCGAGGCCGACAGTCGCAGCGGCGGCCGGGCCCACACCGAGACGATGAGGGATGGCTCTCCGTTTGATCTTGGTTGCCACTGGCTGCATTCGGCCAGCATCAACCCATTCGTGGTTATTGCCGATCAACTCGGTTGCCGGTACCAAAAACGTGCCGTTTCTGGCCGCTATGTTCGGGGCGGGCGCTGGTTGCCGGTGGCAGAGGCTGCAACTCTGGAGCAGGCGTTAATAGATTATAAAGTGGCCATGGCGGCTGCCTGGTCGCGCGGCGAGGACATATCCGTGTTCGAGGCGATCGACCGGGACAGTCCGTGGACGCCGGTGCTCGATTATTTCACTGCCCTCAACACGTCCGCGGAGGTCGATCAGGTCTCGATCGGCGATATCCTGAACTACCAGGATACTGAAGAAGACTGGCCGGTCAGCGATGGTTATGGGGAACTGGTGGCACGCTGGGCAACCGGTATTCCCGTGCAATTGAACACTGCCGTACAGCAAATCCACTGGGATGGTGCGGGTGTTGCTGTGGAGACTGTCCGTGGAACATTAACGGCCAGCCGCATTATCGTTGCGGTATCGACCGGCGTGCTCGCAGCCGGGCAGATACGCTTCGTGCCGGAACTGCCTGGATCGAAACTGGCCGCCATCGCGGCATTGCCCCTGGGTAACTACAACCGTATTCGCCTGGAAATCGACCAACACCTGTTTGCCGATGATCTGCCCGAGCGCATTGTGGTTGAGCACGGGGAACTGCCGCCGATGTCTTTGGCCCTGCGTCCCTACCAGCAGGATTGCGTGGTCGGCATGGTCGCTGGACGCTACGCTGATTGGCTCGAACGGGCCGGGCCCGAGGCCTCCCGCCAAGCGGTCATCGACAGCCTGTGCCAGGCCCTTGGCAATGATATGGCAAAGCACGTCAGGGGCGACCGCCAGTCGGCATGGCGGGGTAACCCCTACGTGCTCGGGGCTTATTCTGCCAGTGCCCCGGGGCAGTTTCACCAGCGAGCAGCCTTGGCCGGACCGCTGAACGAGCGGTTGTTCTTCTGCGGGGAGGCGACATCAACCAACCAATTCTGTACCTGCCACGGGGCCAAGATAACCGGCGAGCGGGCCGCAACAGAGGTCGCCACTTCGCTAGGCATCACCTCGAGGTTACACTGACGGTGGCTCGGCGCCAGCGGCAGTCGCGGCTCATAGTTATTCGGTTAGTTGCGTTGCGCCGCCTTCGCCAGCGATGTCATTGCCGGCAGCGGTAGCACACAGACGAACAGAGGAACAAGAACATGATATGGAATGGTTGGGCCTACAACCCGGAGGAGAACTGAGACATGCTGAACCCAACACAGATAGATCAGTTTCGCAAGCAAGGTTATCTGGTCGTGCGCGACCTGGTACCTGCCGCCGCCCGCAAGCATATGCTGGCCGAACTTGAGCAATGGGTAGAGGCGTCCTGCGCATTCGACGCTAATTACGACTTTGACACACCAGATGGCAAGGCCCGTTTTGATCTTGAGCAAGGCCATAGTGCCGCACACCCGCGGCTACGGCGGATCGCCAATCCGTGTGATGTCGCAACGGCCTACCAGGAGGTCCTATTCGAAGGCGCGATTCCTGCAGTGGTGGCCGATCTGATCGGCCCCGACGTTAAGTTTCATCACTGTAAACTCAATAACAAGTTTCCGGGAACGGGGACCCGGGTTGAGTACCACGCCGATCACCCCTACGATCCACACACCAATGACGACGGCATCACCATGTTGCTCATGCTTGATGACATGGACGAGGGTAACGGTTGTCCCCGCATTGTTCCGGGCTCCCAAGCCGAGCGTTATAGCCACTTCCGGGAAGGAGCATTCACCGGCTCGACTGATCCAGTATTGTTCGAAGAATTTGACCAACGTGCCGACAGTATCTGCGGGCGGGCAGGGGATGTTTGCCTGATGCATATCTGGACTCTGCACGGCGGTGGCCCCAATACCTCGCGGGACCGGCCTCGGCGCCTGCTGATTGCCGATTACCGTGCTGCCGATGCTTTTGCCCTGACTTCACCGACCGTGCCCTCGAGGTTCTACCAGAGAATTGTCGCTGGCGAACCGACCCATGTGGCACGGCTGCGCGAAGGCACTATAGAAGTTCTCGCGCCTTACCAGGATGATTCGTTTTTCGGCCTGCAGGGGCAAAAAGCGGCCGGCCAGGGCAACAGGATATGAGTTATTCGATAGTCGGCCGGTGTGAGCGCAGGAGCACGGCGGATGCGGCTATCACTACCTCCAGCAGCAGTGTCGACAGCCGCTGCCCGTGGGTTGGGGCTGGGGCTAGTGCAATTATCCTTCCAGGGCGTTACGGACCGATATCGGCAACGGCTACTGACTCTGGTGCGCGATGAAAGATATTACCCAGACCGCGTCGGCCCTGGATGAACGGATCGGCCGGCTGCTGTCGGAACTGGTGTCTTTTGACACCACCAGCTGCAACTCGAACCTCGATCTGATTCGTTACGTAGAACAATACCTCGAAGGGCTCGGGGTCAGTTGCCGGCTCGTACACGACGACTCCAGCAGCAAGGCCAACCTGTATGCAACGGTTGGCTCCCAAGACCGTCCTGGCGTCATGTTGTCGGGCCATACGGATGTCGTACCGGTAGACGGGCAGGCCTGGGCCACAGATCCTTTCTCGGTCGAACTACAGGATGGACGTTACATCGGCCGCGGTACGGCTGACATGAAGGGCTTTATCGCCTGTGTGTTGGCACGGGTGCCGGATATGCTCAAGGCGCCCCTGCAGACGCCTGTGCATATTGCTTTGTCTTACGACGAAGAGGTTGGTTGCATTGGAGTGCGTCGGCTGCTTGATGTGCTGGGGAACCTGCCGGTGCTTCCGGCGATAGGCATCATCGGCGAACCCACCAGCATGAAAGTGGTTAATGCGCATAAGGGCAAGCAGGGATGGCGGGTGACAGTGCGGGGTCGGGCCGCCCATTCTGCCTACCCGGTCGAGGGGGTCAACGCCGTGGAGATCGCGGCGGAACTCATCTGCCACATTCGGCGTATCTATTCAACCGTAGCCGAAACCGGCACAGTCGACGGCGCCTATCGCGTGCCGCATACCACCTTACAGGTGGGGCCGATACAGGGGGGTCGGGTACTCAACATCGTGCCCGACCATTGCGAATTCAGTTTCGAGGTACGCCACTTGCCCGAGGAAACATCGACGGCGTATTTCCAGCAGGTGGCCGAGTATGCGCGAGATGTGCTCGAGCCGGCGATGCATTCGGTGGACGCAGATACCGGGATCAGCTTCGAACTGCTTGCCGGCTACCCAGGTTTGCACACGGCTGCGGATTCCCCAGTCGTTGGTTTTGCCCAGTCACTGTTGGGTGGGGACGGGCCGACAGGAAAAATCAGCTTCGGGTCGGAAGCTGGATTGTTTAGCGAACAGGTCGGCGTACCCTGCGTGGTCTGTGGGCCGGGCAGCATTCTGCAGGCGCACCGGCCGAATGAATATGTCGAAGTGGGTCAGCTGACACAGTGCTGGGATTTCCTCGGCCGCCTGGTCCGATACCTGCAGTCACAGCGGTTGCCAATCTGAAGTGACTCTGGCTGGTTGTGCTTGTGGTCGCGGCGAGATAAAGGAAGATCATGAAGACAGTCTATTCAGAAAAACACAAACTGCGCAATGCCAAAACGGAACTTTACGGCGGCGAACTGGTTGAACCCTTCGAGCGGCCCTCGCGGGCTGAGAGTATCCTGCAAGCGGTGCAATTGGCTGATCTCGGACCCATAGAAAAGCCACTGGAGCATGGCCTTGAACCGGTGCTCAAGGTGCACGATGCTGATTTTGTCGACTTTCTCCAAAGTGCCTGGAACGATTGGCAAGCTGCCGGGTTCGCGGGCGAAGCAATGGCAACCAACTGGCCGGCCCGCCGGATGCAACAGAAGCCGCCGTGCTTCATCGAGGGTCGAATCGGTTACTACGCCCTGGCAGCCGAAACGTCGATCACAGCAGGCACCTGGGAAGCTGCACTTGCCTCAAAGAACGTCGGGCTGACTGCAGCATCGCTTGTCGCCGGTGGGGAGCCGGCTGCATTTGCCCTTTGCCGCCCACCTGGCCACCACGCGGCGCGGGATATGTTCGGCGGTTATTGTTTCCTCAACAATGCTGCAATCTCGGCTCAGTACTTTCGTGACATGGGCTCTGATCGAGTTGCCGTGCTTGATATAGATTTTCATCATGGCAATGGCACCCAGGACATCTTTTACGCACGCGACGATGTCCTTTTTTGTTCGTTGCATGGAGATCCCGAGGAAGCTTTTCCAAATTTTCTGGGTTATGCGGATGAAAAAGGCCGCGGTGTCGGCGCGGGCTTCAATGTTAACTATCCGCTAGCGCCTGGCACGTTGTTTGGCGAGTGGCGGGTAGCACTTGCGGATGCCCTGGCCCGAATCCATTCGTTCGCGCCTGAGGCAGTGGTCGTGTCGTTGGGTGTGGATACATTCGAGAACGACCCGATCAGTTTCTTCAAACTCAAGACAGACGATTATTTCACCACCGGTCAGTTGATTGCTGGGGTTGGCTTGCCGACTTTATTCGTGATGGAGGGAGGCTATGATATTGACGAGGTGGGAGTGAATACGGTAAATGTTCTGGCTGGTTTCGAAAATTGAATTTCTACGCAGGCAAATAGCGCCAGGGGAGACACGATATGCCGATCAAGCACCGCTATAACACCGAAGCGCTTTGGCGTCAGGACCTAGATCACTATATCCACCCGTGGACGGATTTCTCCTCGTTCAAAGAGGAAGGCTCCATGGTAATGGCGGAGTCTGAGGGTGCCTATGTTTTTGATTCAGAGGGCAATCGCTACATCGACGGGATCGGCGGTTTGTGGTGCGTAAACATCGGCTATGCCAATGAGGAAATGGCCGAGGCAATCGCAGATCAGGTGCGAAAAATCGCCTACTATTCGACCTTCACCCACATGACCACCCCGCCAGCTGCAGAACTTGCAGCAAAGCTTGCAACGCTAACCCCGGGCAAACTGAATCACGTTTTCTATGGCACTGGCGGCTCCATGTCTAACGATACGGCGATCCGGATTATTCATTTTTACTTCAATCGTCTGGGTAAGAAAAATAAAAAAAAGATCATCTCGAGAACGGACGGGTACCACGGTAGTACTTACCTCGCGATGTCGATGACGGGTATAGAGTTTGATCACCAGGGCTTTGATCTTGCCCCCGACCTGGTGCACCACATTCCCGCGCCCAATCCGTACCGTCGCCCGGAAGGCATGAGTGAAGAGCAGTTTTGCGACCAGACGGTAGCGGATCTTGAGAACAAGATACTGGAACTTGGTCCTGAGAATGTAGCTTGTTTCATCGCCGAGCCGATTATGGGAGCTGGCGGCGTAATCGTTCCGCCACGGGGCTACCACCGACGCACCCGCGAGATATGTAATAAATACGAGGTGCTTTATATCTCCGACGAGGTGGTGACAGGTTTCGGTAGGCTGGGACACTTTTTTGCATCTGAGGCGGTGTTTGATTTTGTGCCGGATATCATTACCTGTGCCAAGGGTATCTCGTCTGGCTACCTGCCCTTATCGGCAACGTTGCTGTCGGAGAAAATTTACGATGTCATCAGCGTGCCACAAGCTGAAGGCGCACTTTTTACCCATGGTTTTACCTACTCGGGGCATCCTGTTGCCTGCGCAGCTGGGCTGAAGAACATCGAGATCATGGAGCGTGAGGATCTCTGCAGCCATGTCCGCGAGGTTGGACCGTACTTCGAGGAGCAACTACAAACCCTGCGCGAGTATCCTATCGTGGGCGATGTGCGCGGCAGTCACTTTATGATGTGTATCGAGAATGTGGCCGACCGCGAGACCAAGGAGTTGTTGCCTGCGGAAGCCGCCATCGGTGAACGTATTGCAAAGGGCTGCCAGCGCCGGGGGGTCATCGTCCGACCGCTCGCCCACCTCAACGTGCTCTCACCGCCTTTGATTCTCGAGCGCGTACAGATAGACACCATGGTAACAGTGTTGCACGAGAGCATCCGTGAGACCATGAATGACCTGGTCCGCGAAGGGCTGTGGCAGGGTTGACAGCGGCAGTTTTCTACGCCAGCGGCATAACAAAGCGACCGGTCTGTTGATATCCTGTAGCATGCACTGCTGATTCGCCACCGGTGGCACAAATGGTTCTGCGAAAATTCCTGACTGCCCTGGCAGTGGTGCTGGTGCTTGGCATCGGCATCCTGCTGGTCGTAGGCGACTACGTATACCGAACCGGCACAGCGGTTCTTTGTGGTATTCATCCGTACCATCTGGGTAACACCCCGGCGCGTTTTGAAACCGCAAGTCAGGGGAATGGTCCCTTCAAAGGCAGCGGCTGGGATCGCTGGGTCGGCCATGATCTTTCCCGCTGGTGGATTCCCGATATCCCAGTCGAAGAAGTCCGGATTCGTGATCCTGAGCGGTCGGTCACCATAGCCGGTTGGTGGATCACCCCGACTTCTGGAAATTCCAAGGCAACCGTAATCGTTGCGCACGGCATCAACAGTTCGCGACATAACTTCGACACATTGATGCCGGCTACCATGCTAGCGCAGGCAGGTTTCAATGTTCTACTGATCGATCTTCGTGACCAGGGTGATACGACCTGTGAGGATAGCCGGCATTCTGCGGGCCAGGATGAGTCAGACGATATCGTTACCGCTGCCTACTGGCTGAAAAGTGCCAAGGCGATTCCGATGTCGCAGATCGGTGTGCATGGGGTTTCCGGTGGGGCACTGGCCGCCATGATTACTGCAGCCAAGAATCCTGAAATCGCCGCCTTCAGTCTGGAAGCGCCGATCTTTGATTTCAACAAGGCGGCGACACACGAAGTGGAATACCAGGGTTTCCCAGGTTTTCTCTGGCGTGCGGCTTACTGGGCTGCACGGGTGCGCGGCACGGACCTGATGGCATTGACCCCTTCCGATGGCATCAAGCGTATGGGCGAGCGCCCGCTGCAGGTGTTGCACGGTAGCGCCGATTCCCGGGTGCCCTACCACAACGCAACTGATCTTGTGACTTTCGCCAGGGCAATCGGTAAGAGCGTAACCCTGCACACTTTTGCTGACGCCAATCACACCGAGGGCTTGCTGCTCGAGCCGGATCGCTACTACCAGGAACTCGAGCAGTTCTTTTCGGGCGCGTTGCGATACTGATTCTGAGCGGGGGCAGGATCAGGGTCGCACCAGCCGTTAAGCCTCGCGACTCTCGCTGACGCTGTCACCCAGCCGGACCCTCTGTCGCGGGCGGTCAAGTGGTCCATCGGCTATTGCTAACCAACTCGATTCTTGATCTAGATCAGGGCTAGCCCCAGGCCGCTCTCTAGGATAAGGCCCATGTCTGTCAATAGCATGGTTTGATGAAAAAGATCGTCTGGGATTCCGGGAAATTCAGCGTCGGACATGTAGAGCTCGATAACCAGCATCAGCAGTTGGTGGAGATAATCAACAGTTGCATCGAGTTATCGCGCCTGCCGGACCATTCGGCGGTGTCTATGATGAAGTGCCTGATTAAGATGAATAACTACGCGCAACTCCATTTCCGGTGCGAAGAGAAGATTCTGCGTGAGATGGGCTATCCACTGGTGAATGACCACCTCGAATTACATGCAGAGTACGCCCGCAAGATGGAAACCCTGCTCCAGTCAGCGGATCAGGACGACCTGCGGGAGAAAATCTATGAATTCCTCATGCAATGGTTCGACCAGCACATCCTCAAAGAAGACATGAAATACAAGCCGCACATGATGGATAAAGAAGTGTAAAAGACAACCTTGAGTTTCAAACTGATCTTTCTCCCCGCGGCTGCGTTTTCTACCAAGTGCATCGAGTGTATTGGCGGGCTTTGAGAGCATCTACATTCTTCGGCCTGATCAAATACAGGAATCTTGGCAGGCCAGCCGAATCACCCCAGGCAGTAACCGGATCGTTACCCGCCCGACGGGTACCATCTCACCATCGAGGTCAAATGCCGGCAGACTCTCTGTTGGGATTACTGTCACGGTTTGTCCACGGCAGTAACGCACGTATGGTGCGCCGAGGTGATTGCCCAGGTACAGTCGTACAAGTCGCAGCAGCAACAGCAAGCGCGACATCGGCGTTACCGCCAGCACCTCGGCCAGGCCGTCGTCCAATTGCGCTTTTGGTGCTATCCGCATGCCCTGTCCGAAGTGACTGCCATTGGTCACAGCCAGCAAGTACAGGGGTCCCTCGTGCCAATCCCTACCGTCAACTGTGACACGACAGTTGCATGCGTGGTAGCGGAAAAACGCCGACAGAGTCGCCCGCAGGTAGGCCGCACCACTCCGGGTGGCACGGGATGCCATCGTTGCGCTGACCAACCCCGCGACACCGGCCGAGAAAGTGTTGATGCCGTAACGGGAACTACCATCGGGCCAGGTAACTTCCAGTGCGTCTAGCGGACGTGACCGGCTATCAGTAAGCATTCGGCAGGCGAGATCGATGTCCAGTCGCGGGTGTAAAGCGCGGGCAAAATCGCTACCGGTACCAGCGGATATCGGACACACCCGCACCTGTTTACCCAGTGAACATTTGAGCAGAGCATCGACTGCCAGGTTCAGCGAGCCGTCACCGCCGATCACGACCAGCGTATCCGTTGTCGGCGATAGCGCACGTATCAGTTCGCGCTTTGCCTGTAGCGCATCTGGCGCATCGATGATGCGGGCGTCCGTTAACTGCGGCTGCCGCCTAAGCAGGTCCCGACACAGGTTGGGTCCGGCACCGCGGCCGGCCTGGGGATTGACCAGGATGATGTTACGCATGGAACTTGACCCGAGTTTTGCAACCGGGCCTACCGGTAGCTGCACTCAGGACACCACAGGCATTTCAGGGCTGGCTCGGTGAGTCAGGTACTCGGCACCATCTTGGGTGATGACGATATTTTCCTCGTGTACCAACTGGCGCCCCGGGGCAAAGGTCATGCCGGGCTCCAGCGTGATCACGGCACCGGCTTCGAGCACGGTATAGTCGTCCGGCCGTATCGACGGCCACTCGGTCAACTGCATACCCAGGCCATGGCCCATGCGGCCAACGCTGTTACCGAGAGCCCCGCCGGCTTCCAGCACCGCCCACATGGCCGACCAAACCTCAGACATGGGTACGCCCGGTCGAGCCGTGGCGAAGCCAGCATCAGTTGCCCGGTACAAGGCTTCGTTGGCTCGGTGCGCATCCTCGGCGAGTTGACCAAAGGCAAAGTTGCGGTCGAAATCGCAGAAGTACCCGTCATAGACCGTGCCGGTATCGATGATGAGTACATCACCCGACGCCAGGCGCTTTTCGGTCGGCCCCATGATGATGCTGTCGTAGCCGCCCGGTCCTGAACCAGCGACCAGAAACGGCGTACTGTCAGCGCCGCGCTGAAGCAGGTCGATGCGCAGGCGCCGGCTGATCTCAATTTCGGTGTCGCCAACAGCCATGTTTTGAGCCAAGGCTGCGAATGCCTCGGAGGTAATCTCACAGGCACGGCGGACTTTCTCAATCTCTGCCGTCGACTTGATAAACCGCAGACTGAGCAGCATTTGTGCACAGTCGGCAACCTCGAGTGAGACCGCATCGGTCAGTGTATTGACATCGGCTACTGGCATACGCAGTACGCTTTCGGGCCCCAGTGGCAGGCCGAGCTGGCCAAAGCGTGTGGGCAGGGCATTGAGCACACTCGTAAGCAGGGAGATGCCATCATCTCCGGGTTGTGGCGAGGGCCAAGTGTGAATGCTGTCTAGCCAGGTGGCCTGCATACCGGCGAGGCCAATTTCCGGGATTACGGCGATCGGTTTACCTTCCAGGGGCACCACCACGAACCAGGGGCGGGTGGGGCTCTCGAAGAACTGGGTGTGGAAGCCACTGAAGTAGCGTACTTCAGGCTCGGTAGTGACCAGTAGTGCATCCAGGCGTGCTTGATGCATTGCCGCCTGGACGCGGCTGGTGCGCTGTTCGAATTCAGCCTGGGGGAACCCCCGTTGCAATGAGACGCTCACTGGCTTTTCCATGGTTAACAAGTTGATAGCCCTACTGCTTCACCAGTTGTCGGTACACCTCCAGGTCAGTTGCACCCTCGGTACCAAAAAGCAGGACATGACTGTTTTGTGACAGGCCGAGCTTATCCGACAACTGTGGGTCTGCTCTGGCGGCGATTAGGCCTGCGAGACCAGCAATAGCCGATTCGCCGGCAACTATTGCCTGATCACCCCAGTTGTTTTCTGCCAGCAGGCGCATGAGCGGAGCAACTGATTCATCGGTGATGGTAACAAAGTCCTGTGCTCCGAGTGCCAGAATTTGCCAGCCCACCAGCGACACTTCGCCACAGGATAGCCCGGCCATCAGGCTTTCTGCCGTGATGGATGCCACCCTGGGCTCACCCGCCAGGGCGCTAAGATAAAGGCAAGCCGCCGATTCGGGCTCGACCACTACCAGTCGTGGCCGGGCAAGGCCGTATCGGCGCCATAAGTCAGCGCAGACCGTGCCGGCAAGCCCGCCACAGCCCCCCTGGATAAACACATGTGTGGGGGTGAGATTGTCTGGCAGTTGATCCATGGCCTCACCGGTCATTACTGTGTAACCGGCCATGACTTGGCGCGGAATCTCCGTGTAGCCGGGCCAGGAAGTGTCCGAGACCACGAACCAGTCATTGTCTTTAGCGTCACGCTCGGCCTGGTGCACCGAATTATCGTAGTGGCCGGTGATTCGCACTACTTTCGCGCCCAATGCCTCGATCGCCCTTTGCCGGCCTTCGCTAACCTCGGCGTGCAGATAGATCACGCATTGGCAGCCAAAGCGTTGCGCTCCCCAAGCGACAGAGCGACCGTGATTGCCGTCAGTGGCGGTAACCACGGTAATCTCGCTGCATATCTCAGGGTAGCGTGAATCAGCGACGTCTTTCAGGGTAACTGTTGTTCCGGGTATTTTCTCGCCCAGAACTTTTTGTAGTACGGTTTGCACCGCATAAGCACCGCCCAGTGCCTTGAAGCTGCCGAGGCCAAAGCGAGGCCCCTCATCCTTGTAATGCACCGAGGCAACGTTGCAGTGGGAGGCCAGGGCCTTGAGGCTGTACAGCGGAGTTGGTGCATAGTTGGCCCAACTGGTGATTGCCTGGCGAGCATTTTCACAAGTTCTTCGCGGCAGTGTTTTTTCTATTGCCGGGGGATAGAGTTGCCCGGTCAATGCCAGTGGGTTATGGCAGTGCTTTGCGACGATGGAACTGGTTTCAAGGGCGAGAGTCTGGCCAGGATGCATTGCGGAATCTCAGATGGTGGGGTTGGTGGCGCAGAAAAGGCGACCCAGCAGGCTGGTGAACCACTCGTGCATGGTCGCCATGTGCACTTGGGCAAGACGATCCTGCTCACCGTGGTTTTGGGCCCCGGGTTTATCCCAGGGCGCTCCCTCGTACTCCTGCCATCGTCTCAATACTGATAGCGTGCATTCGGGATGGAACTGCAGGCCGTAAGCGGTGTCGCCGTAGCGAAAGGCCTGGTTGGGAAAAACCTCACCGGCGGCGAGCGCCTCGGCCCCAGCGGGCACCTCGAAGCCTCGGCCATGCCATTGCATGACGAAAAAATTGTCGGGAACAAAGTCGGCGCATTGCGCAGCAGGCTGTATCGGGTAAAAGCCAAACTCTACGGTGCCGTCCTCTCGCGGCCCTACGTGTGCGCCGAGCACGTGTGCCAGCAACTGCCCGCCGAGACACAGGCCCAGCACGGGAATCTGCTGGGCTAGGCACGTCTCCAGCCAGCAGGCTTCGTCGGCAAGAAAAGGAGATCGGCTCATCTCATCGATGTTCTGGCTGCCACCCAGAATAACGACCCCCGCGACCTCGACCGTGGGACTCGGCAGGCGCTCGCCCGCGAACGGCTGGCACCAGTGGAGCTTGAAGCCCTGTTCTGCCAGCCAGATCGATGCCCCGTTATCCCGCGGCTCGGGGTTGTGTTCTACCAGGATAATTTTCTGTGGCAAGGGTGGGGTGGCTAGCGCTCGATGTTCAATCGGGTAGTTGGTACAGCCGGCCGAATCCGCCGATAGGCTCGTCGATGCCGGCGAGCCTCAGGGTATGCCAGATCAGCGCGTGGTTCGAGGAGGTCACCGGTTTATCCAGTTCCTGCTCGATGGATGTGACCGCCCCGGCCAGGCGCAGGCTGGTGCATGACAGGAAGACCGCATCGACCTCATCCCGGCGGCCAATCTCGAGGATTGCCGCGCGCAGACTCTGGGCCGAGATCCGCGCTACCGTGTTGTCATTTTCCTCGTTGAAAGAGCCAAACACCGGCACTTCGAAACCCCGGGCTATGATGTATTCACGCACCATGCGGTTGACGTCGTCCCGGTACGGAGTCAGTACGCCGATGCGGCGGCAGCCCAGCGCTTTGAAGGCGGCGAACGCGGCAGTGATCGGAGTGGTGGCTGCTGCTTCGGGCCGTGTGGCGTGGATCAGTTCGAACACCCGCTCCTCGCCGATCACCATCGAGGCTGAGGTGCAGCCGTAGGCCACTACGTCGAGCGGCATGCCGGGCAGGATTTCGGCAGCGCGTTCGCTGATGTGGCCCGCCATCGCTTGCAAGGTGTCGGGGTTGACTGTCGGTGAGTTGGGGATACGCGAGTGGTAGAACGCGACCCCGGGCAGAGTCACGATCTGGCGAAACTCGTGCTCCATGGTATGGTCGGTTGCCAGCACCACCAGGCCGATCCTGGCCCGCGCGGCGATGCCTTTATCCACCTCGAAAGGTATGTGGTTGATGGTGTGTAAACCTGCACTCGTTTCTTGTTGCGTCGGCATCAGTGACCCCCCATGATCGCCGGGTTTATCCCGTCCAGCGGAATTTCTGGTGTTTTGTTGCCCAGCAGGTCGGCCAGAATGCGGGCCGAGCCGCAGGCCATGGTCCAGCCCATGTGGCCGTGGCCGGTATTGAGCCACAGGTTGCCCCAGTGGGTCTTCCCTACAACCGGTAGTCCGGTGGGAGTCATCGGCCTCAGCCCAGCCCAGTATTCGGGCGCTGAATAGTCGGCGGCCCGGGGCAGTATTTCTCTGGTTGTAGACAGCATGCGCTTGAAGTCGCTCGGTCTGTGGTCGGTGTTGTAATTGCCAATCTCTGCGGTGGCAGTGATCCGAAACCGCTTATCCATCGGGCAATAGGCTAGCCAGTTGTCCTCGTCCAGGCCACCCAGGAGCGGCGGGCGGTGACGGGCGTCTACCGGCAAAGTCACCGAGTAACCCTTAACCGGGTAGATAGGCAGTTTCAGGCCGAGCCGCTTGACCAGGTGTGGACTAAAAACGCCGAGCGCAATCACGAACGCATCTCCCTCAAGGGTCCCACCGGATGTTTGCACTGCAGAGATCTGGCCGCCGTTGGTTGCAAGGCCAGTGACGCTGGTCTGCATGCACAATCTGGCGCCACCTTCCCGGCATTTCTGGGTGAGTGCGAGGGCGAACAACCGCGCGTCACCACTTTCGTCGGTCGGAACAAAGAGCCCCCCGGCAATATGGTCGCGCGCGTCAACCAGCCCGGGATCCCGGGCAACCAGTGCAGTGCGATCCAGCGACTGAATATCAAGACCCTCGTTGCGCAAAATATCGCTTTTTTCGGCGGCAGCATCAAAGGTTTTCTGTGAGCGGTAAAAGTAGATGAGCCCGCCGCTGTTATGCGCGAATTCGAAACCGGTTTCTGCGATCACCTCAGCAAAGCGCGCCTGGGAGTAGATGCACAGCCGGGTTTTGCGCCGGGTGTTGATGGCAGTACGCGCCTCGGTGCACTGGCGAAGAAAGCGCATGATCCAGCCCCACTGGGCGGGGTTGACAGCGGGGTGAAAGCGGATGGCCTGGTCGTTGCGCCACAGCGACTGCAGCATGATTCGAGGCGAGTGGGGTGAGGCCCAGGCGTATGAGTGCCCCGGCGCGATCAAGCCGGCGTTGGCATGGCTGGCGAAACTTGCCGGTTCGGCGGCGCGGTCGACCAGCGTGACCTGGTGGCCGTCGCGCAGGCACTCCCAGGCGGCGGTGACGCCGATGATGCCAGCGCCGAGGATAACCACGCGCATGATCTGTCCCGGGTGTTGCCTTAGTTAAGGGCCGCGATCACCGCGATCTCGACAGTGAACTGGGGTGTGGCCAGCTTTGCCTCCACGCAGGCCCTGGCCGGCGTCGCACCCGGAGCGACCCAGGCATCCCAGACAGCGTTCATCTCGCCAAAGGTGCTCATGTCAGAAATCCAGATGGTAGCACTGAGCAACCTGGACTTGTCGCTGCCGGCCTGCGCCAGCAGGCTGTCTATGCGCTTCAGTATGTCCCGGGTCTGGTCAGTGACGGGCTCACCCGGTGCGTCCAGTGCGACCTGGCCCGCGGTGTAGACCGTATTGCCGTGGATGACGACCTGGCTCATGCGCTCGCCGGTCTGGAGTCTTTGAATACTCATGGCTCATTTTCCTCTTCTGAAATATCGAGTCTGGCAGCTGGCGTCGCTTTATTGGTGCAGCCGGATCAGCCGTACTCTGTTCGGGATACTATCGGTCATTGTAGCCCGGCTTGGCTCATTTTTTTGCGGTTTCAGCGACAGCCCTTTTCCGGCTAGCATTGCACCATGGCTTTTAGGGAAGTGAGAATGGTATGAAACTCTGTATTTTTTGTGGCTCCAGTAGCGGTGATCGGCCAGGCTACCTTGCTGGTGCAAGGGAACTTGGTCAGGCTATTGCCGGGCGTGGCTTTGGATTGGTCTACGGCGGCGCCCAAGTAGGGTTGATGGGTGCGGTTGCCGATGCTGCGCTGGAGGCCGGTGGTACCGTAACCGGGGTGATTCCACAGGCACTGATGGACAGGGAGTTCGCCCACCCGGGGGTGGAGGATCTGCGCATCGTGTCCTCGATGCATGAGCGCAAGGCATTGATGGCCGGGTTATCGGATGGGTTCATCGCCCTGCCAGGTGGTATCGGCACACTTGAAGAGTTGTTCGAGGTCTGGACCTGGGGCCAACTCGGCGAGCATCATAAGCCTTGTGCACTTTTGAACCTCGATGGGTACTTTGACCGCTTGATCGCGTTTCTGGATGAGGTGGCGGCGGCACGATTTCTCAAGCAGCAGACCCGCGACATGCTTATTATCGCCTCGACACCAGCCGAGGTGATCGATGCCTGTCTCTCCTACCAGGCCCCGGTCGGGCACAAGTGGCTCACCGGGGGAAAGACCTGATCCGCCGATATCGTTAAAGACCAACCCGTGCTGCAAACCGTTTCCGTGGCCTCGTTACCAAGTTGAAAATCTGAGTAAACCTACTTGGTGCTAGGGCTCGCGTTTACAGAAATTGTCCCACTGGCTACACTGAACTCATGAGGGAGTCCCACTATCCGGCACTACCAACAGATGGGGGAGAACAAAGACGTGGCTGACCAAGATACAGAAAGCGCGAGAAGTTACCAGGCTGAAGTTCCTGCGCGCAATGAACCCTTTTTCCTTAAAGGTTCAAACCACCTTGACTGGGGACTGCAAAATCGCCTGTCGCAGATTTTTAATCCCGGGTCAGGCCGCACCGTGATGCTGGCGTTTGACCACGGCTATTTCCTTGGCCCGACCAGTGGGCTCGAGCGCATTGACCTCAATATTGTGCCACTCACGCCGTACGCCGATACCCTGATGCTGACACGGGGCATCCTGCGCAGCTGTATCCCGCCCACCTATACCGGTGGTATCGTTTTAAGATCGAGCGGCGGTCCCAGTATCTTGAAGGAATTGTCCAATGAGGAGATCGCTATCAGCATCGATGAAGCTGTTCGGCTGAATGCTGCAGCCATGGCAGTGCAAGTGTTCATCGGTGGAGAATACGAAACCAAGTCGATCCACAATTTGACCCGCCTGATCGACCTGGGCAATCAACACGGCATCGCTACCTTGGGGGTAACTGCCGTCGGCCGCGATCTGGTACGTGATGTGAATTACATGCGGCTTGCGACCCGGATCTGCGCAGAGCTCGGTGCAACGTACGTTAAGACCTATTTCGTTGAACAAGGGTTTGATACGGTAGTTGCATCCTGCCCGGTTCCCATAGTCATCGCGGGTGGCAAGAGGCTGCCTGAGCGGGAAGCACTGGAGCTTGCTTTCAACGCGGTCGACCAGGGTGCCTGCGGGGTTGATATGGGCCGCAACATCTTTCAGTCCGAATGCCCGTTGGCCATGATCCAGGCTGTGCGCAAGGTAGTACACGAAAATGCCAGAGTGCAGGAAGCCTACGATTATTATCTTGAAATACGCGATCAGCAGGATTCTCAGCCTTGAGAATGACTTGTGACTCGAAGTATCTGCTGTCCTGTCGGCGGCCCGCGGCTGCTTTTGGTTAATGAAAAACCGCTGGTCCGATCGCGATGCCCAAGCGTTGTTGTCGTATTACGGCGAGGATTACCCGCGAGAGCTGATTCTGCGTAGCTATTCAGGGCGGCTGCTGGGCGCAGAACCTTCCCTGGTACTGCACGGTGGTGGCAATACCTCCCTTAAGGATCACTTCCCAGATGTATTTGGTGAACCGGCGCCGGCGCTGTTCATCAAGGCATCCGGTTTTGACCTGGCAGCGATTGAACCTCAAGACCACGTAGCCGTCGATCTGCAGCGGCTGCAATCACTGCAAACGCTTGCGGCCATCTCCGACCAAGCAATGCTGAATGAACTCTGCGCCAGCCGCTTTAACCAGAGTGCACCGGCCCCCTCGATCGAAACGTTGGCGCACGCGCTTCTGCCAGGCCGTTTCATCGATCATACCCACGCCGATGCGATTCTTGCATTGACCAACCAGCAGGGCGGGGCCGACCACGTGCGCCGAGCGCTCGGGGAAGAGGTGGTGGTTTTGCCTTATGTGCGCCCGGGTTTTCCACTGGCGCGGCAGGTGGCGGAGGCATTGCCCAAGGTCCCGCAGGCCCGAGCCATGGTCTGGGAGCACCATGGCATCGTTGTCTGGGGAGATACGGCCCGGCAAAGCTATGACCGGATGATTGAGTTGGTTTCCCGAGCTGAGCAATATCTCGCTGAGGCTGCACCGGCACGGACTTATTCACGTACCGACGAATCCGCCGAAATCTCGGACCGCCGTCTGGCTCGGCTCGCGCCTGTTCTGCGTGGCCTGCTCGCAGCCTCGACCGGGGACGACGGCCGCCCTTACCGGCGTTGTGTGTTGCAGCCTCTGGTCGACGCCTGGACAGCCGGTATCCTGGCGGGCGGGAGCCGTTCTCAGCATGTCTCGCCACCACTGACCAGTGATCACCTGATCCGAACGAGGCTCTTGCCGGCGTGGGTTGAGGCACCTGATTTTGATGACGAGCAACGGCTGCGATCCCAACTCGAAGAAGTTTTGGCTCAGTATGCACAAGACTACCAGGACTATTTTGAACGCCACCTATCGAGGCTACCGACCACTGCTACAGCCACTGATCTGCGGCCGCGAGTGGTTCTGATTCCCGGCCTTGGTGCCTTATGTGCCGGCTCGGATGCGGCAGCTGCGCGTATTGCCCGGGATGTCACAGCGCACACCCTTGAAGTGAAAGACCGTATCGCCGCTATGGGTGGTGTTTACCGGGTGCCAGAGGAGGAACACCTGTTCGACATGGAGTACTTGCCCCAGCAGCAACTCAAGCTTGGCGACGGCGAGCAACCGCTGACGGGCGACGTGGTCATGGTGACCGGTGCAGCCGGCGCAATCGGTTCCGGAATTTGCAGCCGTCTGCTGCAGGCGGGCGCACATGTGGTGGCAACTGACCTGGATGATGCTGGTCTCCAGAGTCTGGTTGGGGAACTGTCTGAGCGTTATGGCGACCGCATCATCGGGCTGCACCAGGACGTATCTGAGGCCGAATCAGTGGCTGCAAGTTTTGCCGAAGTATGCCGGGTCTGGGGCGGTATGGACGGGCTGGTTATCAACGCAGGCCTAGCCCATGTTGCTACGCTGGAAGAGATGGATATGGAACATTTTCGCCGCCTGGAACGGGTCAACACCGACGGCACGGTGCTGCTGTTGCGGGCGGCGGCTGGCCTGTTCCGGCGTCAGGCTACGGGCGGCGATATCGTTTTAGTATCGACCAAGAATGTGTTTGCCCCTGGTGCTGGTTTTGGCGCCTACAGTGCAACCAAGGCCGCCGCGCACCAATTGGCGCGAGTAGCCAGCCAGGAGATGGCCGCCAACGATGTTCGGGTCAACATGGTTGCCCCGGATGCCGTCTTTGCCCAGGGTGAACGCCGTTCAGGGCTGTGGGCTGAAGTAGGGCCGGAGCGAATGCGTGCACGCGGCCTGGACCAATCTGGACTAGAAGAGTACTACCGTAACCGCAATTTGCTGAAAGCCAAGATTACGGCAAGCCAGGTCGCAGAGGGTGTGCTCTTTTTCCTTGAGCGGCGTACGCCCAGCACCGGCGCCACCTTGCCGATTGATGGCGGCTTGCCAGAGGCAACACCCCGGTAAATCGTATTGGTTTTCAGATAATCGACAGGTAAGATTGCACGCGGCTTCCCGGCCTAGACTGGCCCAATCCCGAAGGTGGCAACGAGCAACAGCCCGCGAGGATCCCACTGATGCAAAGTGCCGTGCAGTCTCCAGAGATCAAGCACTTCCAGGGGTTGCTGGAGCCAGCCGGTATTCGCCTGGATGGTCCCAATGAATGGGACGTGCAGGTCAATAACCCTGACCTTTTCCGTCGCGTTCTGCGTGATGGCACCCTGGGCCTGGGTGAGGCGTACATGGACGGCTGGTGGGACTGCCAGCGGTTGGACGAGATGATCAACCGTGCGTTTCGTGCCGGCCTGGAAGATCGGGTGCGCAATAATTTCCGATTTCTGGTTTTTTTCCTTAGGTCTCGCCTGTTCAACCGGCAAAGCCGGAACCGGGCCTTCCAAGTTGGGGAACAGCACTACGATATCGGTAACGACGTCTTCGAGCACATGCTGGACCCGTACATGAATTACAGCTGCGGCTACTGGGACAAGGCCGAATGCCTTGCGCAGGCGCAGGTGAATAAAATGCAGATGATCTGTGAGAAATTGGGTTTGGAACCCGGCATGCAGGTGTTGGATGTCGGCTGCGGTTGGGGTGGGCTGGCCCGCTGGATGGCTGAGCATCATGGCGTCAGTGTTACAGGCATCACGGTCTCAAAGGAGCAGGCACAACTGGCAGGTGAGCGCTGCGCCGGATTGCCTGTCACGATCAGGATAAAGGATTACCGCGACCTGCAGGGGCAGTTCGACCGAATCGTCTCGGTGGGGATGTTCGAGCACGTTGGGCAGAAGAACTACCGTACTTTTTTTCGCAAGCTCCAGTCGCTACTCAAAGCAGACGGGCTTTTCCTGTTACACACAATCGGCGCCGGGCGGGGTGGATTTGCCACCGATCGCTGGATAGAAAAGTATATTTTTCCGAACGGAGTAGTGCCGCCAGTTGCCGCTCTGGCGCGGCATGCCAGCGCGTTTTTCACGATTGAGGACTGGCACAACTTCGGTGCTGATTACGACCCCACCCTGATGGCCTGGCACCGCAACTTTAACGCGGCCTGGCCAGCGCTGTGCGATCGTTACAGCGAGCGTTTCAAGCGCATGTTCGACTACTATCTACTGGCTAGTGCCGGCACCTTCCGTTCGCGGGAGGACCACCTGTGGCAACTCGTGCTTTCGGTGGGGGGTCTTGCCGGAGGTTACCGGACCCCGCGCTGGGCAGTATCGGCAGGTTAGATTCTACAGACCAGCCTACCAGCCACCACCGCCACCACCGCCACCACCGCCGCCGGAAGAGCCGCCGCTGAAGCCGGAACTGGAGCCGGGTGGGCTGGCGGCGGAGGCGACCGTTGACGACAGGGAGCTGCCGAGGCTGTTGCCGAAGTTGGCCGGCTCGTGGGCATCCCAGGAGTTGCCGTGATACCAGCGCGGTTGGTACGCGCTGTCTCCGCTTTGGGCGGCGCGAGCCAGCACTTCGCTGAAGTTCTCGGACCATTCTTGTTCGACATCCAGAGCCAGCGCATAAGGCAGGTATTTTTCATACAGTTCAGGGGTCTGTTCCGGCGGCGTGAGCATGTTCAGTCGGTCGGCCTCAGCAGTGCCAAGATATTTTCTGAATCCTTCTATCTCATCCATGGTCTTACGGCCAAGGCGCGTAGGCGCTTTGAGGAGAAAGTAAAAAAAAGTGTTGATACCGAAAAGAAGTATCAAAGCCAGTGCAAAAGCCAGATTCACA
>Ga0208132_1000053_pt1 | contig 47748 bp, 44 predicted proteins | sample ETNtaG_16_FD_185785 | JGI IMG/M metagenome (GOLD analysis project Ga0208132, IMG submission 185785) | Marine microbial and viral communities from oxygen minimum zone, Eastern Pacific Ocean - ETNP201406SV199 (SPAdes) (version 2) | ecosystem: Environmental > Aquatic > Marine > Oceanic ... | reverse complement strand
TGGAAAAATTGTTTTTCTTACCCGTTTATTTGAAGAAAAAGAATTCAAGGCCATGACTGTCAAAATCGATGAATTATTGAATAAATAATGGTATGAAAAAAGCCCCGGCAGCAATTGCCAGGGCTTTGGTTCAACTGATAACTTTAAAATATAAGTTTTATGGTCGCCCCAATACTATGTCCACTAAACGCAAAACATCCGTGACAGTGATCACACCATCATAATCTACATCTGATGTGCAAAAATCTTCGTCATCGGGTTCTTGAAAGCCCAAGGCGAAATATAAAATATTGATCACATCCAGGATATTGATGATCTGGTCATTATTCACATCTCCCGTCACGCAGTTGCCGCCCACGGGAAACACTGTAATAGTTGCCGGGGCTGATGTGGAATCATTCGCAGTTAATCGTGTGATTAATGAATATTGATAAGGTTCACCGCTTAAAAGACCGTAATCGGTGAAGGATTCCAGTCCTGATGGCAGGCTAGTGTGAGACAAACCATCACGGCTGATATCGATAACAAAATCTGTAATTGGATCGCCGCCGAATAGTGTCGTGGGATCATTCCATATCAAAGTGGCCTGGTACCATTCCGACGTATCTGCCTGCAAATTGAAAACTGGATTTGGATCCAGTGAATCGCCAGCTAAATATTCCTGTACCAGTACAGCAGTATTGTAAATATTCAAGCGACCCCCGCTCACGGTTATACCCTCCAAAGACGGTAATGGGTCTGTACCGTCCAAAATCATCTGTTTAATCAGTACACCGCCATCTGCACGGTTTGCTTTAAAATAATTGGCAAAGCCAGCACTCATGGCTGCATGCATAAAGCCTACTGCCCCTGCTACTTGCGGGGAGGCCATGGATGTACCGGTCAAGGTACTTGTTCCGCCGCCAGTATACGTGGACAGCACGCTGGTTCCGGGAGCTCCCAGATCGATCATGGTGGCACCATAAGCTGCACCTGAATTTTTGACATCATTCCTGGTTGTGTTCGTCACTGCGATCATATAATCACTCACACAGCCCGTGGGCACATCTCCAGTATTGTCCACATTGGAATTATTGTTCATGGTCGCGCCAGCGCTTAAGATACCGAATTCCCCCATGGCATCGTACATGTCGTTCCACAAGATATAATTCCCGGAATTGCAATCAGCATTATTAATACCGAAACTGCTGTTGGTGGCCACCACAAATGCACCTAGAGCACCATTGGTTGAATCATACAGGGCCCGCTGATCAAGAGCATATCCATATGCCTCAAGTACAGTGGATGTATTGCTTGATGAACCTGCTATGGCCATTATCTTCACATCCCAGTTCACCCCGGTCACCATGCTGCCATTGTTACCTTTCGCTCCTATTATACCGCTGACATGTGTTCCATGACCGCTGCCAGGGATAGTGCCGTCGCTCGAATAGGCATCCCAGCCGTTTATATCATCTATATAGCCATTATTATCATCATCAATATTATTACCGGGAATTTCATTATAATTCGTCCAGAGATTCGGCACAAGATCTGTATGAGTCAGCATCATACCGCCGTCCACTACAGCTACAACGATTGTGTCTCCAAGTGCATTGACCCCACCAGTCGTGATGTCCCAGGCTTCCGGGGCATCGATGTCGGCGTCAGGGGTGCCGCCGTTTTGGCCGGTATTATGCTTATCCCACTGTCCGGAAAATTCATTATCATCAGGAAAGGTTTGTCTTGGTGTCACCTTATGATCTAATTGTGCTTTTTCTACCCAGGGATTATTGCGCATTTCCTCAACAGCCATAGGAGCAGTTACTTGGTTATTATTGATTTGAATTCTATAAATGCCCAGCCGTCGGACAACTGTTTTTTCTATTACATATTTAGCCGGATCCAATACTGCCCTGAATTCACCCTTATTAACGTCACGATCCAGTTTCACTAATACATATTTGGATTCGTAATCTTGGGCAAAAATGCCAGACAGTAGAAAGATTGTTATAAATATATTCCGCATTTCAGTCATGAATTTAAGATAAATATGTAGTGCATAAGTGTGATTTGGAGCTCACACAAAAAACGTTTATTAAAGAACAATTACTTAATAACTGACCTAGCTTTTTTAACAATCATTTTTGCTATTTTTTCTGGAATCCCTGTTTGTGTAGTGATCGCTTCCAGTTCTGTATTGGCGATTGTTTCCGTAGAATCAAAGGACTGCAGGAGTTTTTGAACACGTTTTGGCCCCATTCCATCAATTTCATTAAAAATGGATGTTAAGCTATCTTTACGCTTGCTGCGCTGGAATGTAATTGCAAAGCGATGAGCCTCATCGCGAAGACGTCGCAATAGAATTAAACCCGGTGATTGTTTATGAATGGATTGCGGATCGGAAATGCCGGGGACGAAAACTTCTTCCAAGCGCTTTGCTAAACCAACAATGGGAACATAGTCCAATCCAAGTTCCCGCAGGGCAGACACGGCCATGCTCAATTGACCTTTGCCGCCATCTATCAAAATCAGGTCAGGTAAACTGCCTTGCTCCTTTTTCACGCGCAAATAACGTCTGTGAACCACTTCCCGCATGGCGGCAAAATCATCAATACCTTCTACAGTCTTAACTTTAAATTTCCGGTATTCAGATTTACGCGCTTTGCCGTCTACAAAACACACCATGGACGCTACAGTATTCGTGCCCCCCAAATGGGAAATATCAAACGCTTCGATCCGTCTGGGTGGTGCTTTTAGCTGCAAATCTTCCTGCAATTGATTAACCATCTTCGGTACAAGCTCCCGGCGTTTTTTGCGATTGATGAGCCATTCCCCTAAAAGCAATTTTGCGTTCTGATAGGACATGCGCACTTCCTTGGCTTTTTCACCTCTTTGCGGCTGGCGAATGATCACCTTACTCCCCTTCTTATCAGAAAGCCATTCCTCCAATTCATCCTGGCCTTCAGGCAAAACAGAAACAGTGATCTCTTTCGGTAGGAAATCCGTATCCATGTAAAAACGGGAGATCACTGAAGCAAAAACGGTAGCCTCATTTTCATCAAGATTCTGCAACGAAACTTTTTCCCGCCCAAAAATACGGCCATTCCGAACACGTAAAATGGTCATTACGCCAATGTCATCTTGCCTGGCCAGGGCAAAAATATCCCGGTCATCAAAATCGGCTGTCACTTTCCGCTGGCGCTCCTTGAATCTGCGCACGGCATTGAGCTGATCACGGTACATGGCCGCATCCTCATAGCGTAAATCAGCTGCTGCAATCTCCATTTGCCTGCGGACGTACTCTTCTGTTTCTTTTGTCCTGCCTTGTAAAAATTTGATGACACGCTCAATCATGGCATTATAATGGTCTCGATTCACAAATCCTTCGCAGGGCCCCTCGCATTTTTTGATATGATAATCCAAACACACCTTGACTTTTTTAGCTGCAACTGAATCATCATCCATATAATAGCTGCAGCTGCGTACGGGGAATATCTTGTGCAGCGCTTTCAGTGAATAGCGGAGGTTTTTGACATCGGTATAGGGACCGAAATATTTTGAGCCGTCTTTTTCTATTTTCCGTGTTAATAATACCTGGGGATATGGTTCGTCCGATATGCGGATAAAGGGAAATGATTTATCATCTTTCAGATCAATGTTATACTTTGGCTGAACTTCCTTGATCATATTGGCTTCTGTGAGTAGTGCCTCCACATTACTGCGCACAACGATCCATTCCACGTTTTCAATGCGCTTGATCATGGACTGATTTTTCGGCGTCTGGTATTTGTTTTTCTGGAAATACGAACGGACACGGCTGCGCAAATTTTTCGCTTTGCCAATATAAATTATTTCATCATCCTTGTTCTTGAATTGATACACACCCGGCTTGGTAGGCACACTGGCTAATGTTTCCTTAAGTGCTGCAATCATGATTGAAATTACAAAATATTCCCTACTTGTTATTTATTGTCTAATTGGTGAATACAGCTTTAATTCTACAATGGGCCAGAGATTAAAATTTATTTCATTAGCGCTATCAATAAGTTGTTTAACGCTAATATCAAACGGCGGTTACACCACAGCGTGGATCATGGACGGTAAAACCAAGCACGATCTCACCATCCAGCAACTATATCTGGTTCAACAGTACTGAAGCCGAAAGCGATGATGATCCATTGGAATTAACTACTATAAACCAAAATAAAAATATGAGAGTTGACCAAAAGTCTCCTTGGGTGGCAATGCTGTTCACCGCGTTGGCAGGAGGTTTGGGTTGGGGAATTCGAGGTCAGTATGGCCATGAAACTGGTGCAATGCTTGCTGGTTTGCTCGTCGCACTGGTATTGGTGTATCTGTTTGGCTATCAATTGAGTTCATTATCAGCAGCGAGAGCTGTTGCCTTGGCCACAGTTGCTATCGGTTTTGGTGGATCAATGACGTATGGACAAACCCTTGGATTAACCCAAGATGCGCCACTGATCGGAAATATGTCTGCCTTGCGCTGGGGGTTGCTTGGTACATTTATTAAAGGTTCGATCTGGATTGGATTTTTTGGCCTTTTTCTAGGAATAGGTTTGGGTGAAAAAAAATACTCTTTGATCGAAATGGCGCTCATGCTGACTGTGTCAATTTTTCTATTGTACCTTGGTACACTTTTATTGAATGAACCATTTGATCCTGCAAATAAAAAATTACCTTTAATTTATTTTTCTGATCATTGGTATTGGGAACCTGGGGAAACACTGCAGCCACGGCGTGAATTATGGGGTGGTCTGCTATTTGCTCTGGCTTGGCTAATTGTTTACGCTGGCTTTATTAAAAAGGATACATTAGCCAGAAATATGTCTTTTTGGGGAATGCTTGCTGGCGGATTAGGTTTTTTTACTGGACAATGCGTTCAGGCATACCATGCATGGCATATAGATGATTTTAAATCAGGTTGGCTTTCCAATCTGGAGTCGTATATCAACTGGTGGAATATGATGGAAATCACGTTTGGACTAGTTTTTGGTTGCGTGCTGGCCTTTGGTCTGTGGCTTAATAGAAATCATATCCGTTCACATAAATCAGGGGATAGTATTGATATGACTTTCAATGCTGAAATGGGATTAGTTGTAATTCATATTGTAGCCATTTCAGCTTGGAATTTTATCTCTTTTTCTACCTTTGATTGGTTCGCCGACCGGGCAATAACTATGGGTATAATTCCCATCCTGGCAATAATGGGAGGTAGATGCTGGCCTTATTTATTATGCCTACCCATTACCGCATTGCCAATTGCCGGTAAAACATTGCGGGATTTGTCTTACAGATCGGAAGATCTTAATGTAATATTTGGTTGGGTGATAATTTTTATTATTCCAATTGCATTGACCATTTGGTTTGTTATAAAACAGATCAAGAACTCGGAATCAAATGGAGATGGATCGCAATTTATTCGAGAAACAATGGTCTACAGCACAGTATTTTATTTTATTATGAATTGGGCTATTTTTAGATTCCCGTGGCCCTGGGCAGAGTGGACTGGACGGACACCCAGCGGTATCATATTTTCGATGTGTGCGGCTAGTATTATACTATTAGCTATATACTTCAATCCCCGCCAGGATAAGTGGCAGATTCAACAATAAATTTGAGCGCTTGTAAAAAGCTATTTTAATACGATTAGGAATAATCCCGCATTGCTTTCACCAAAGTTTCCACGCCTTCCTTGGGCATGGCATTATAAATAGATGCCCTGAAACCACCGACTGAACGGTGCCCTTTTAATGTCACCAAACCCCGTTTGGCACAAAAATCAAGGAAATGGGCCTCATCTCCTCCATCAGCAAAAACAAAAGGTACATTCATCAATGACCTGTCTTCTTCAGCAATAGGACTTTTAAACCTCGGGTTTTGTTCAATTTCATCATAAAGCAGTTTCGCCTTGGCTTTATTTTGTTCATGCATGGCTTCCACCCCGCCCAACTCCTGCAGCCAGTGAAGGGTTCTATTTACTACATAGATAGCAAACACAGGTGGTGTGTTGAACATGGAATCCTTATCCGCGTGAATGGCGAAATCCAGCATGGAGGGCACATCACGTTTAGCCCTGCCAATTAAATCTTTACGAATGATGACCATGGTTACACCAGCCGGACCCATGTTTTTTTGTGCTCCTGCATAGAGGACACCAAACTCGTTGATATCAAACGACCGGCTGAATATATCAGAACTCATGTCAGCCACAAGAAATCCGTTGGCTTTTGGAAATTCATGCCATTGAGTTCCGTATATAGTGTTATTACTGGTGATATGGAGATATACTTGAGTATCACTTTGATTATAATCCTTAGGGATATGATTATATACAGTTTCTTTTGAAGAACTGATCACATGCACATTTCCAAAGCGTTGAGCTTCCTTGATGGCTTTTGCTGACCAAGCACCGGTATCCGTATAATCAGCCGTTTCATCTTCTTTGAGGATATTCATGGGGATCATGGAGAATTGGAGGCTGGCCCCACCCTGCAGAAACAAAATTGTATAATTATCAGGAACACCCAATGTATCACAAATCAATTGCCTGGTTTCTTCCACCATTTCAACAATTGGGGCTGAACGGTGACTCATTTCCAGGATACTTAACCCATCTCCATTATAATCCACAACTGCTGCTGCAGCTTGTTTTAAAACTGATTCTGGAAGCACAGCCGGTCCGGCACTAAAATTGTAAATTTTATTCATAATTCAAGATAGAAATTAATCGTCCTTGACACTATTCTTAAAACAAAAATGCCCCGTCAGAGCATTGACAGGGCATTTTCAGTGTAAATTGCTGATTACAGTTTATTATGGTCTTACAATTTTATATGGTAGCGACCAAATAGCAGTGTTGTAGCCACCGTCACTTATGTATAATGTTGCATTATCGATAGTTACGTAATGCATATTAAATACACGTGCCTGGTGCTCCGGGCGAATATTATGGGCACGACATAGTCTCGTGAAAATATTATCATCTGCAGCAGCATCACCAAATACTCCGGCATCGTTCATACCCCTGCGGGCACGTTCACCCCGTCTGCGGCCATAATGCATGAATACTTTTTCACCGCTGTCCAAATCTCCCAGATCAAATACAGGATCGTCATTGTCTACTGTTAGTTCAATGCGCAGTGTGTCACCGGGATTAAATGTCGGTAAGTCATTTCGCTGAATAAAGTATTCACTTAAATCTGCTGCATCATAACTAAATAATGCATCTGTAGCATCACCGCTATAAAATGACAGATTTGTGATCCGTACTTTGTCTCCACCGCCGCCGTTGCCGATAGTGATTGCATCGATCCGCCAAGGGCGCTGGCTCGAACTGTCCGTACGCACAAAGCGAACGCGACGTTCAAACTCTTCAGAAAATACCTTGACAAAAGAATCTACCATGGTATGATTTGAATCGAAGGCCACGACATAAAAATTACCGCTCATGGCGCGATGCATATCTGCGTACGCAGTATCATCCTGGACATCAAATGTAATCGTCCGTTGACGGTCAGTGACGTGCCTGCCAAAACGCAACCTGTAACCTGCATGCGGCCAGAGTGTATCCGCCATTACTTTCAATCCTCCGCCGGTGTCTAAACCATCAAAATATTCTTCATCTTCCGCACCTTCTGTGTCCAAAACATCCAGGCTTAAGACAATGTCATTTTCGATTAAGCGCAGCATATATGAAATATCATCACTTTTCGTTTCATTGACTTCAGCGCAGGACATCCAAATCAGGCTGGCTACAGTAATAATTGGTATATATTTTTTCATTTTAATTCCTTCTCGTTTTACCAGCGGTCGCGGTCATGGCGGCGCTTTTTTTGTTTTTTATGTTTTTTGATCTTTTCTTTGGCTTCTTTTTTCATTCCGTATGGCATCATCAAAAGTTGTGCCCTTTGTTTGGTTGATAATACTCCATCCAGATCATTCATAAAATCTAACCGTGCCTGTAATTTCTTTTTCTCAAAAGACTCCAGGTCTTTTATGGCACGATCCATATCTTTATCTGATACGTCTTTACCGTCTTTCAAGGATTCACGAATCGATTTTAATGATTCTCGTTTATCTTTTTCTATTTTTTCCATTTCATTTCTATGGGATCTCCATTTTGGAAAAAACTTTTCAGCTTGAGATTCAGTTAGATCCAGACGTTCTGTAATCTGCCATATGCCCATTGCTTTTCGGGAATGGTCATCTCGATCCGGTTGAGCAAACAATGACAACGGAATCAAAATTGTCATCATCAACAATACATTCTTCATAGATTGATCTCCTTATTGTTTATTTCAAAATCATATTCTACTTCTTCAAAAAATTCCATGACCTCCCAAATGTCATCTTCATCCAGGAGATATAATGCCAGGTCAGCTAAATAAAGGTCGTATTCTAATGAATCGAATTCACTATAATAATCATAATCATCTTCAAATGTATATAATCCATCGTACACATATTCATATATACCATTATCCAGTTGTGAAAAGGACGCCCACCCAAAAACCATCAAAAATGCAGCTGTCGCAAGACTGCTGTTCAAGCGTGCTCTTTTTATAGCCAATTGATGTTGAGTATCATGCAGCTTTTCGATAAATCTGGATTCATCAATGGATGCATCATCTACGCTGATGGCTTGTTTGAGTCTTTCATCAAAGTTCATATTCATCCTTGAGCCATTCACGTAGTTTATTGATACCATGGTGGTAATTCACTTTTGCCGATCCTTCGGTCATATTCAGCATTAAACCTATATCTTTAAAAGGAAGTTGTTGATTCAAGCGCAGCATAACCACATTTCTCTGTTTGGTTGGTAGTTTTGCAACAGCGTCCCAGATCTCTGATTTGCTGATCGGTGTATCATCTTTAGAATAAGTTTGTTCCTGTGTTTGATCGAGGTGAAGAAAATTTCGCCATTTATTTCTAGATAAATAGGAATTCGCTGTATTGACCTTTGCCCTGTATAAATATGTGGTGAATTTTGCGTCAAATCGAAATCGTTTAAGTCCTTTATAACATTTGATGAAAACAGTTTGTGCCAGATCTTCCGCATCCATCTCATCCGTAGTGATCTTGAGAAAAAAGCGGTAAACAGTATCCAAATGGCGTTTGACCAATTCATCGAACGCTGATTGGTCACCTGATTGAAACTGCCGTATGAGATCATGATCTTTTTTCATTCATTTGCACCTTAAGACACAATAGTTGCCGGAAAGGTTAAAAAATATTTTTATACCCTAAAACATAAACTTGTTCCGTGTAAGACGATCTCAAATTGACTAATTTTGTCCATGCCTGACATCACACCTAACGAACAACAGAGAAAAGCCATTGAACACCCTCCCGGTCCATTGATGATCCTGGCCGGTGCCGGAACCGGCAAAACATTCACACTTCTACATCGGATTCGACATCTCATTTCATCAGATCAAATACAACCTGAACACGTGCTGTTACTGACGTTCACCGAAAAAGCCACCACAGAAGCAAGGGAAACGATACATGACATTCTAGGTGAGAAAGCTGAATCCATTTTCGTCGGCACCTTTCACAGTTTTTGCCATTCCATCATGCGCCGCTACGGACCTGCAGAAAGAGTTGATGATGTTCTCTGGCAGGAAAGTGATATTCTCTATTATCTCATCAACCATTTTGATGAAATGGATTTTATCCGATCCAGAGTTTTTTCAGATAATCCGATAAAAGCCATTCGGGAATCCTTTATCCCCTTTTTTAACAGGGTCAGCGATGAATTGCTATCCCCTGCTGAATTGGAATCCAAACTGAAGGATATGGATAATTCGCAGGAATGGTTTGCCCATAATTTTCCAGGAATCCATGATAAAAATACCCGGTTTGACGATGTGGCATTTCAACTTCATGATCTTGTGCAGGCTTACTCCTTTTTTCAAAAAACCAAAGCGGACAATAATGCTCTGGATTTTGGCGATATGATCCTGGATTGCTTCGAAGTATTGAAAAAAAGTCAATCTGTACTAAAACAAGTGCGAGAAGAATACCGGCATATATTCATCGATGAGTATCAGGACAATAATTATGCCCTGAATAAAATCGTTAATCTGATTGCAGAAAACGATCCCAGCATTACCGTCGTCGGAGATGAAGACCAGTGCATCTATTCTTTTCGTGGAGCGAATTATTACAATATTGCCGACTTCAGGAACCGGTATGAATCACATCCAAATTATGCTGAAATCCCGCTGGTGGAAAACAGGCGCTCTACCCAGGAAATACTTGACCTGGCCAATACCGCCATCAGTATCAATTCGGATCGAACACCCAAAGTTTTGAAATGCCTTCCTGAAAATTCTCAATCCGGACCAAAGCCTAAATGGATCCAAGCGGATAAGCAAGAAACATTAGACGCATTACCCAAACTGATCCATTCTCTAGTAAATGACGGCAAGGCTCTGTACGGAGATATTGCCGTCCTCTCCCGCGGCTGGGGAAATGTGACCGATGCGGCCGATGCCATGCAGAAATCTGCCATTCCTGTGGACATCCATATTGAGAAGTTCTTTGATGTTCCCATAGTAAAAGATGTTTTGGCATGGGGACATCTTATTTGCAAGGACGATCATGCGGACATCGCCCTGTTTCGGATATTAAGGGAGAGGTTAGGGGAATCTTCGACACGTTCATTTTTTCAACAAATGAACAGAACAACTATTGATGAAAAGTTGGACCAATTAAATAAAAGTAAAAACGAATCAGAAGACATTGCTTCTATGATCAACTCCATCACTACACTTCAACATTCCCTTGATAAAAAACTCAAAGCAGATGAAATGGTCTGGCAGATACTTTCCAGCTTAAAGGAATCGACTTTGGTAACAGCGATTCGAAATGAATATAGATATGCCCAAAGGTTGAACCTCGCCAATGCAGGAGAAGTTCTAAACCTTACTGAACAATTCGTGAATAAAGACCCCGATACTTCATTAGGGGATTGGCTCGAATTCATGGAAGTGATGGCATTGGCATCGAATCAAAATGCCGCCCAGCCGAAACTCGAAAGTAGAAACCTTGCGGTACAAGTGATGACCATCCACCAGAGCAAAGGGCTGCAGTTTCCGGTGGTGATCATGCCCTTTCTTTATAGTGGCAGTTTTCCGTCCAGCCTGAAAAAACACCCAACCATCAACCGTTTGCCTACTTCATGGATGGCGTGGAATCAGGATGCCGACACCACTTTCCGTGAACTTCACCAACGGGAAGAAAGACGCGTATTTTATGTCGGCATCACCCGCGCAGAAAGATTTCTTTATTTGTTCGGACCGACAAAAAGACAATCAATGTTTACAAAAGAACTGGAAGACATTAATCCTCAACCTATGGAGATTGAGACCATGAATACACCTGAAGATAAACCAATAACCTTGAGCGTAAGGCGTCAACAGCTGTTGGCGGAATTGAACCGTGAGATCGCTGCCAACCAAATGGAAAATGCCCGACAGATTCTAAACGAAATGGAACAAGGCAGTGGACTCGAACCCAACGGAGCGGAAGCACATGCAGGAGACTATGCCATCCTGCACCTCTCTTCAACCAAAATCGACACTTACAATTCCTGTCCACTGAAATACAGGCTCAAATATGTTGATAAGGTTCCCGAAAGGAAAACACGGGCCACCGGTGAATTCGGTTCCATTATGCACAGCATATTGGAAGAGTTCCACGGCTTGGAATCTGAAAACCAAACTGAACAAGCCTTATTTGATCTATTGGAAAAACACTGGCGGGAGGATTCTTTCGAATACCGCCAACGCGGTGAGGAATTCCGCAAACAGGGTGAAGAATTATTATCCGATTATTTCCGGTTTGTGAAGGAAAATCCCCCTAATGTTATTGGAAGGGAAAAATCATTTGCATATACAATGGATGAAATCAATGTAAAAATATCCGGTAAAATTGACCGCATTGATGATAATGGTGATAGTCTTGGGATCGTGGATTACAAAACCAGTCGCAAAAAAGAGAAAGCGGATAAGAATATCCAGATGGCGCTGTACACGGAAGCCTTGCTGAATGATGCCGTGCAGGGGATTAGCGGTATTCCCGGTGAGGCCAGCCTCCACTTTTTACGCTTTGGAGAGGATCCTCTTTCAAGCCATGAATTTTCGGATGAAGAATTAGAAGTATACCGGGATAAAATCAGCGATGTCGCTGAAGGGATTCGTTCCGGTTTATTTGAAACAAAAAAGGGTAATTTTAATTGTCAATATTGTGACTATAAGGAATTTCTCTGCCCGGCGTGGGAAGAGGGTTAATTGAAACGCAGTCCAGAACGCAAGCAAAACCGTTTACCAGAATATAATTATTCCAATCCTGGTTATTATTTCATAACCATTTGCACACACGAATTCATACCACATTTTGGTTCAATTAATAAAAGTGAAATGCATTTAAATGAAAGAGGAGTGGTTGCAAAATCATGTTGGGACATGATTCCCAAACATTTTGATCATGTTGGTTTGGATGAATTCATCGTCATGCCCAATCACGTTCATGGAATTATAGGAATTGAAATTTCGATAAATGACGTAGGGAATACCGATCGGTATTCCCTACGATCAAAAAATCGAAAAAGTATGTTAATTCCTAAAATTGTTGGTGCCTATAAATCTTCTGTTACTCGTAATATTAAAAAACAATTTCCCCAATCCGAATTTAAATGGCAAAAATCTTACTACGACCACATCATCCGAGATAAAAATGGATTGGAACAAATTAGACACTATATAAAAACCAATCCGGAAAATTGGTTAAACGATAAAAATTATACTAATCTTTGATCATAGAGTATTGCATTGTCCCGGAAAAATCGGTTCCTTCGAATAACAATTTACTGGGATGATATTTTGTATCATTCGGTAATGAATCTGTTGCTGTATACGTCAAGTTACCGGTGATCTGAAACCAGGCATAGGTCGTATCACCAGCATTTTTATAAAATATTCTTGTTGTATCATTTCCGGACCATCCTGTGACAATAAGAGATGTCGTTATCACTGAATTAGAATCAGTATGCATGGATAATGTATATTGTTCTTCGAATGAATATTTGTTTCCTTTAAGATTAAACGTAAATACATCAGCAGTATTTACCACTGATGGCAGATCTTCCAATAAACCGTCAACTGGATCTTCCGGACCCACGCAATTCCATCCAACAAGAATTCCGGCTATCAATAACAAAAATTTATTCATCATCACCTTCTATTTGCTGCACATCTTCACCCTGGCCCATTTGCAGTTCTTGAATCTTTTCCATGGGTTTTTCCAGTTGATTTCTCCTGGCACCGCTCAATTCATCATAATGAGTAGATACAGTACCGATTGTTTTCCCTAATCGATCCAGTTTTTCTGTGAATTTTTCCCACTGAGCCCGAAATGCGACGACCAACTCCTGCATCTCCCCTGCTTTTTGTTCCATATGAAAATTGGATACAGCTGAACGAATCAAAGAAAGAATTGCATATAATGTTACCGGGGAACACAACAAAATCTTTTTCCCCAGTGAAAAATCGATCAGCTCATGGTCTTCCTGGTTTAAAAAAGAATAAATGCTTTCGTTGGGGATGAACATCAATACATAGTCTACCGTTCCGGCGTTTGGATCAATATAGGAACGGCCGGAAATCTCCTTAACATGATTACGAACATCTTTAAGAAATGCTTTCTTTTCAGTTTCCTGATCTGATTCACTTTCGGATGCGAGAAAATTCTCATAATGACTCAAAGGGAATTTCACATCCATATTAATGTGTTTGCCATCAGGAAGATTAAATTTGAAATCCGGGCGATCAGATCCTTCCTGGGATTGTTTTTCATAGTTGATTCCTTCGGCCAAACCAATGAATGCCAGGATATCTTCCACCATGCGTTCACCCCACTGCCCTCGAGCCTGCGAACTGGATAATATCTGTCGAAGTTGTGAGGTTGTGTCTGACAGTTCTGAAATACCTTTGCCGGACGCTTCCATTTGTCCAGTGAGTTCAGTGGTTTGTTTATTCAGACCCTCCAATTGTTTTTTCATTTCCGTCAATGTGGAATCAATAAGCTTTTTCTTTTCATCCAATTGGGCATCGCTGCTTTTCATGAGGTCGCCAAACTTGTTTTCAGCAATTTTCATGAATGTTTCAATGTTCTGGTTTAATGCTTCTTTGGACAAATTTCCAAAGGCATCTTTGATCTGCTGCTGATCTGGGAGATTATTCCGTTTTATCAGCAAAATAACCACTGCCCCAATGGCAATACCAAGAAGTAATAACAATAATCCGGTGCTGAATGTCATGTGGGAAACTACTTTAAATTATAAGATTTGTAACCGGTAAATTAGCATTAATGAACCCCTTTTAATCCCAACTCTTCCGCTTTTTCTTGCAAAGCATCAATCACGAATTGGATATGTTCGGTCACATCAACATTCAATTCATCAATGCCTTGAAAAATATCATCTCTGCTCACACTAGCGGCAAACGATCTCTGCTTCAGTTTTTTCTTCACAGATTTTGGTTGCACTTCCAGGATGGATTTTGAAGGACGGACATAGGTAACAGCGAAAATAAATCCAGTTAACTCATCCACAGCAAATAAGGCTTTAGCCATATCAGTATCCCGGGGGACGCCAGAATAGGTGGCATGGCCCATTATGGCATTGCAAATGGACTCCGGATAACCCTGTTCTTTCAAGATTGCGTTGCCTTTGTAGGGATGCTCTTCTAGCGTTGGATACATTTCATAATCAAAATCGTGTAGTAAACCAGTTAAGCCCCACATATCTGTATCACCATTATATTTTTCCGCCATCTTCCGCATGGCCTGTTCCACGCCCAATGCATGTCTACGCAGGGAATCGCTTTTTGTATATTCATGAAGCAGCGCTAATGCTTCTGCCCTTGTGGGGTAATTGTCAATCAACTACAGGCCTATGGCATCTAAAACAAGACGGATCACATTCCCCGTGGCACCCGCTTTGGGCCCGTAAGGTTTTTCCTTTGCATCCGAAGCCGTTCCGGCGATATCATCCCAAGCCGTTCCGGCGATATCAAAATGACACCAGGGGATACCTTCACGCACAAATTCCTTGAGAAATGCTCCGCCGGCGATAGTGCCTGCCTGTCCGGGTGAGCCCATATTCTTCACATCAGCAATCTTGGATTGAACCTGTTCGCAATATTCTTCCCAAAGGGGAAATTCCCAAACCTTTTCGCCAGTCTTTGCTGATGATTTTTTCACTTTTTCTATAAGCTTTTCATCAGTTCCCATAATCCCGGTGGCTATATGGCCTAAAGCAATAATTACAGCTCCGGTCAATGTAGCAAAATCAAAAATGAAAGCCGGATCGTAGTGCTTACTGACGAAGCTCAACGCATCTGCCAATATTAATCGGCCTTCTGCATCAGTATTCAGAACTTCAATTGTTTTACCATTATAAGCAGTAAGAATATCGCCGGGTTTGTAGGCCTTGGCTCCGCTCAAGTTTTCCGTAGAGGAAATAGCCGCCACAACATTGATTTTGGGTTTTAAAGCAGCGATGGCGTGCATACAACCTAAAACAACAGCCGAGCCACACATATCAAATTTCATTTCATCCATTTTCGCAGATGGTTTGATAGAAATACCGCCTGAATCAAAGGTCAGCCCTTTCCCCACTAAAACCTTGGGTTTTGAGGTCTTTTTCGCTCCCCAATATTCCATGAGAATGAATTTAGGAGGTTCATCGGTTCCGGCCGCAACTCCGGCGAGTCCACCCATGCCCATTTCAGTAAATTGTTCACGATCAAAGACTGAAACTTTCATTTTACCCTTGCGGCCAATCTTTTTTGCATCGTTTGCCAATCGTGTAGGTGTAGTCACATTCCCCGGATGATTGCCCAAATTACGGGCAAAACAGACCCCATTTGCCGTGATTGTGCCTTTATCCAGCCCAACCTTCGATCCACCGGACACAGTGACCTTATTCAGTTCAAACAGCTCAGCTTTCTTTTTGGTCATATAATCATTGAACTGATAACTACCCATAATGAGTCCTTCAGCAAGGGCTTGGCCAAAATCTGCTGTCCCTTTTCCACCAAAGTTCTCACAGGCTACATGAGCATATTTTTTTGCGATCGCTTTTTTGGCAAGTGTACCGCCCACTTTACGGATACATTCAGTTTCCAGTTCTTTTTCTTTACCAAGACCAATGACGATCACAGGACCTTGATCACTATAGAAGATCGTCGTTTCACAATGCTTCCCTTTGATGTCTCCACGCTTAAAGGCCTGGCTGACCTGTCCACCTAATTGAGTATCAATGGCTTTTCCGTTCTTCGTGAGCGATCCATCCTCATAGATACCGATTGAAATAGCATCGGCCTTGATGGATGATAATGGATCCTTGGTATAATTCAATGATGATAAATGAGCCATAAACTCCTCGTATTATTCAGTTGAAAAGATAATTTTTGTGGAACGAAATTAGGTTGAATCCGCCGTCGCTGCAATGGTATCTGGCAGAGAATATTCCATCCGTGTATTCCAATCACTATTCAGAACCCATTCATCCATCAATCGGCTTCTTTTATATACCTTCAGGGTATGTTCACCATCTTCCACATGCAGTTTAATATTTTTTTCCCACCATTCATGTTCATCGTCCACAACAAACTTCAGCCCTTCTTCTTTGGTTATAAAATGGAGGACATTCAATCGATTCATCCTGAATTCGATCTTTGCTCGTTCAGAAGGTTGGATATCCAGTGTTTTTTTCAATGGCGCAAAATTTTCTTTGACAAGTTCAAATTCATGTTCACCAACAGACATATCCAAAATACCTAATGGTGTTTTACCCCTGATTTGACCATCGATATACAGCTCCGCCTCATCGGGAGTGCTGAATATGAATACCTTTATACTTTCTTCATCAGGAATGGCGTGGATGCTTATAGAATCCATTTCAGTGACAACATTCCGTTCTGGTCCGCGTGTTGCATATTTGGCAATTTGTAATCCTTCCACCAGACCTGCAACACCGACACCACCACTGTCCTGCCGGACAGAATCGGTGAATTCTTCAGCAAGACGGATATATTGCTGTTCATACATGTATGGTACTTTATGCAGTTTGAATGGCGGAAGTATGATCAAATCCTCATCAGAATATGCAAATGTTACTTCCTCCTGCTGAAGGTCCTCACCAATCGGTTTTAAAACTGCTACATTTCCGTCAGGAGCCGCATTCAAATGATTTTCAGCAACCATAAACTCTAATATATCACCGGGAAAGAACATTTTCTGGACGATTGGCGCATCCAATGCTCCTTTATGAAAAATGGCAAAAATGAATGCTTCTGGAGAATATTTACTTTCTTCGATAGATCCTATAATTCGTTTTTCAGCAAATTCATAACGGATATACACCTGTTCATTATTTTCGATCAAAATGGGTTCAGGATATGTAGCCGTCTGGAAATAAGAACACCCCCAGAATTGGAGGTGTAGGATGAATAAAATGGATACGAGATATTGGTATTTAATCAACAGTCTTTCCATGTTCAAGTTTTTGATATTCACCCTGCTCATCTTTTACCACTGCTACCATGGTAATCAATGCCGTACAGGCTAATCTTTTATCGTGTTCCCTCCCTTCAGCAAAAGCATTCACCTCAACCTGGAATGAACTTTTACCTGTTTTTACAACTGTACTGTCAAAGTTTACCCATTCACCTTTATAAACCGGTTCCTTGAATTCAACTTTCTCTATAGCACGTGTAACTGCACCATCAGCGCCTGTTCCTTTTAAAAACCGATAAGTAACCTTAGCGGCCGCCAGATCCATCCAGGATATCATTTGTCCGCCAAAAAGTGTACCAATCACATTAATATGATCCGGCATGACCAATTGAGAATATTTTGCTGTGTATTTCATGTATTACTTTAAGTAATTAAATTAACTTATAATATATTAAAGTAAAGCCCCGCATGTTACCCTCGAGAAAATTCTTTTTCCCTGAAGAGCACGCCACACCTGCGGGGCTCATGGGATATTATAGGATAAAAATATTTGTAATCAATACTTTTTTCTAAATAGAAAAACAATTTTCACTCCGATAAAAAATGGTCGCTGTTTCCGTTATAAAATCAGTCGGTTTTAGCCCTTCAAAATGTAAAGTTCTGTAGCCGAGCTCCACTGCTAACTCAAATCCGGGCTCATAATCCGGACGGTTTGAGTCGTCAAGGATTAAAACTCCGCTATCATTTAATTTCATGAAACCTTCCCGCACACAATTTACACGGTCTTTCCCGTCGACGATTACAATATCATAGTTAACATTTTCATTGTGGATTGCGCGACAATATTTTCCATCTACGTCTGCCTCTTGAAAAATCAATTTTACATCATCCGGAGCTTGTTGATTTAACTTTTCATACCAATTTTTATCATATTCTACAGATGTTACCGACCGAACTTTCCTGGCAAAATACAAAGTAGACGAGCCGCTTCCATATTCAAAAACTGTCATTTCTGCGCTCAATCTATGGTCAAGAAAAGCGATCAGTGAATAATTCATCCACGGTAGTGGATCTCCAGTAGGTGAAGTGGGTATCCCTGACTGAAGACTTTTCATCCAACCAGTCTCATGCAGGTAACTTCCCGAATAATTCACCAAAAATTTATACGCTCTCAACCGGGTGATCATTTTATTAATAAAGCCCATAGATCATTTACTAATTTGTTTGGAACGAGCGAGCTAATCGTTCACCTTCATCAAAATCCACTTTAGATAACAAATATGCCCCACCAATGAATAATATTAAGATGGAAAGAATGCCCAAACGAACATTGCCGGTGACCAGCGTGACCCAGCCCATCATGACAGGACCTACTACAGCAGCAAATTTCCCTAACATATTGTAAAAACCAAAGAATTCAGCTTCTTGCCCTCTCGGAATTAAACGAGCATACAGGCTCCTGCTTAATGCTTGGATACCGCCCTGGAATAAACCGATCATGGCTGCTAATATAAAAAAATGAAGTTTTGCAGTCATGAAATATGCTAACAGTGTTACGGCAGAATATCCGCCGATAGCAATCAATACAGACTTTTTTGTACCTATTTTTGATGCAAACCAATTGTATCCCAACGCTGCTGGAAAGGCAATGAATTGGACCATAAGCAATGCAGTAATCAGGTCTCCGGCCTCAAATCCAAGTGATGAACCCATTTTCACGGCCATTCTGACGATGGTATCCACGCCATCAATGTATAGCCAATATGCCAGCAGGAAAACTCCAATTACCTTCAATCTGCGAATATGGCCCAATGTTGTTTTTAATTGTTTATACCCTGCTGAAATAGCTTTACCTAATGGCAGTGTGTCTGGATGTGATGGTTCAGGAACAAACAACAATATCGGAATTGTAAATACTCCCCACCAAACTGCCACCGAAAGAAAAGATAATTTTATTGCTGTGGGCGCATCTGCTATCCCGAACCAGTGTGGGTTCAAATACATAAGAACATTGACCAGAAATAGTAATCCGCCGCCGATATAACCCATGGCAAACCCTAAAGAGGATACATAATTGAATTTATCTCTTGGAGCAACAGACGGTAGCAAGGAATCATAAAAAATATTTGCCCCCATGAAACCGATAGTTGAAGCGATATACAACAATACTGCCAGCTCCCATTCTCCCTGGGCAACCATATACAATCCGCCTGTCATGACCACCCCTAAATAGCAGAAGAAAATGAGAAACTTTTTCTTGGCAGATCCACGGTCAGCAATGGCACCTAAAAATGGTGCAAGTGCAGCTACAACGATTGATGCCAGAGAATTTGCCCACCCAAGTTGGTATGTACTTTGAATAACGTCATTTGGATCGGACCAATACTTTTCAAAAAATATAGGGAAAAATCCTGCCATCACCGTGGTGGAAAATGCTGAATTTGCCCAGTCATAGAATGACCAGGCCCATATTTTTTTACTATCTGCTTTCATTTAATCCACACATCAATCTACCACGCCTGCGCATAAACGACTAATTGTATCCACGCTCCAAATTCGCTGAATGTATTCCGAGATAAAAGTGGAACAGAATATCCTCCTCGAACTTCGAACGGTATGGGCCCGATCCGTTTCAAAGGATTCACATTATGGAGAGCCACTTCAGCAAACTGCCGCATGGCCGTTACTCGTGTGTCATATTCATTTTTTCTGTTACTCATCCACTCATCCCACACTGGATCTTTGGAATAAAACGTATCCCTGCCTTTAATATAGAATGATGCGCCTCCCGAAACTGAAACCCAATCAGGAATTAATTCAAACTTGCCCTGGGCCATGGCAAAGAGATCATTCCCTTTTTCGATTGTATGTTTTATACCAATAATATTGGCTATTGAATCCGGATTGAATGTGGAGTAATTAACAAATGAAATGGGTGTATTTAATTGCGTTTGGCCGTTTAATCCAGCTTTCACAAGCCAATTTATATTAACCGATCGATTCAGGATGGTTCTGTATAATTCTCCAAATAGTGAAATTGTAAATTTGGATACACCATCTCCTAAAGGCAGCGTTGAAAAATGGGACTGACTTTTCGGATTTCCGCTGCTGTATTTATACGTGTGCAGCCTATCGGCAGTAGCAAGCAAAACAGATATACCTGAATAAATAGAAAAATTACCAGCTTCACTCCAGGCTGGATTACCATATAAGAGGAATTTTATACCCAGTTCAACATTACCCAATCCCGAAGCTGTACGCATAGATGGATAATAATAATCCAACAGTTCTTGCTTGGTTACTGCTGTGGTATCATTACTGGTAAAAGGATTGTATTCTGATCCATAAATCCCATTTGTAAATGGATCACCACCCATAGCCCACAGTAAAGAATTATCCCCTGACCAGCTGTAAAAGCGATCACGGATGATTTGTAAGTTTACATCGTAATTATTGTTTAAAGCTGAATCCATTGCCGCACGAGTTGCTTCATGGTACTGAACAAATTCATCCAATCCTTTGATCTCATTTTCTGACCAATTTTTTATTTTTTGCTGCTGCTCAACATAGGTGTAATACGGAATTTTCATTTCAAAGGTCATGCGGTCAGATAATCCATATTCGATTAACATATCAACGCCCCTGGCTGTCCTGCTGATTTCCCGATCCATTTTACCCGATATAACTATCGAGTCTGGACCAAAAAAATCTATTGAAAGATCCGGGATGGAGTCATTATAAAGTGTGTTATAATTTCGAATATATTCTCCAATAGTATAACTTGAATTATAGCCAAGTGTATCAAGGTTGTGCAGATCATTATCGCTGGCATAATAACCATCTACAACATATGAATGGTCAAAATATTGTTTTCCGTATCCAGCTAAACTAAAAGGCAAATTAGGTATGCCCTTATCTCCTCCAGGGCCAATATAATTACCGGAAGTGACAGAAGGTTTAACACTTACTCTCCAAACACTTGCCGGTATAGTAAAATGGGTTTGAGAAAATAAGTAAGAAGAAAGAAGGAAAAAGTAAATTGGAAGAAGGAATTTTACTGTTCTCATTTGTAGAGTAAAAACCGTTCCCTGAATTCACTGAAGCGGATCACATCCATCACCCATTGTGGAGGAAGATATTCGGGGGTTTTTCCCTGAGCTGCAAATGCAGTCAATAAGTTATGTCCAAATAATTTATTGATATAATTGTCATGGATCCATTCAAACTGTCGGGGATACAGTTGGTAAGCTATGATCATGATGGATGTGGCTGTAGCAAGTGGGTCAAATACCTCACGATCTGTGATATCAAATTCGATGCCGCTGCATTTTTCCTGGTAATATATTGGTACTGACCCATCTCCTTTGACTTGTGTAGGCGTGTATTGAATATGCCTGAATTTGACCCCCGGCAGTTCAAGTGCTGAAATTTTCTGAAAAAATACTTTTCCGGAGATCCATGGAGCCCCGGCACGAAAGTATGGTTTTGCTGTTCCCTGCCCCCAATTGAGATTTGTTCCACGTAATAAATTCATTCCCGCAAAAGCTAAACACGATTTCACATCACTCAACCCCGGAGCCAAAGGTTTAAAATGAAGATCCAATTCATCAGACCATTTTTCCCTTTTCCAGTTCGCCATGGGAATAATCGTCAATTCTGCCCGAAGTAGATTCTTTACCCATCCCATTTCGTTCACCATTAATGCATATTCACCAACTGTCAGCCCGTGTCGAATAGGCACCAGGTGATATCCTTCAAATGATTGGTAATTGGGCCTGACGATAGGTCCATCCATGCGGTCTCCCCTGATAGGGTTGGGCCGATCCAAAACGATCACCGGTGTGTGCAGTTCACTGGCTACTTCCAGAATCTTTGTCAACGTGGTCATATAAGTGGAATAGCGCACTCCTGTGTCTTGGATATCCATCAAAACGACATCAGCATCTCGGATGGTCCATTCCGGCGGTTTGACAAAGCGATCCAATAGGTTCACGATCCTTGCACCCGTATTGGGATCTTTCTCCACCTTCCCAATGATCTTGGTCTTATTCTCCTGGTCACCAAACAGTCCATATTGCGGAGTCAATATCACGTGTATATCTATTTCCGGGTGATCTTTCAAGATATCCAGGATGTGCTTGCCGTAGCGGTTCACTGCTGTTTGATTGCAAAAGACTGCGATTGTTTTGCCCTGCAAGGGTTTGAAATCCATTTGTTCAAGGACATCCAACCCGGTGTACACATGGGGCATAAATGACAAATCCGGAACAGTCTCTACCTTGCTGTACTGAAAATCATTGGCAAAGGCATCGGCGCTTAAAAGTGCTAAAATTAATAGAAACTTAACTATCATGGCGCCGGGAAAATACGGATTGAGATACAAATACTACGGCAATATTTACACAGACAGCCAACAGGATAAACCACGTCCAGGCAATGCCGTTTTGCTGGGCGATGTATACAGTTAATAAGCTGGATAATAGTCCGATCATTAAGCTGACTGGTTGAAACTGCCGCTGAAGTTTACTTATTATAAAAAGAGACAGCAAGCCGCCATAAGTATAAGACGCTATCTGCAAGCCCATTTCAACAATGGCTTTATCGCTTTCATCAAAGATCATGGCAATGCCAATGAGAACAGCGGCCCAAACTATGCTCGTTTTTTGAGCTATTTTGAGATCAGCTTCCTTGTTAAACCAATCCCGTAACGTAGAAGATGCCAGCGAATTGATAGATGAACTCAATGTAGACATGGCTGCCGATAGAACGCCGGCCAGCAATAATCCCCTTAACCCAATGGGCAATTCATTAATTATGTAATGAGCAAACTCACGGTCTTTTGGTAATTCCATACCGCCTAAAGAAATGTAAATCAGAGAACCGGCGAATAAGAAAAGTGTGAATTGCATAAATACAAAGAAACCGCTGCCGATCATGGCTTTTTTTGCTGACTTTAGATCTGTGCAAGTGAGTGCGCGCTGTACCATCATATAATCGGCGCCATGGGACGCAAATGATAAAAATATACCACCGATGAATGCGGACCAAAAGAGCCATGGATTTGTGGCTAAATCACCACCAAAGCGGAAAATATTCAATTTCCCATCGTGCAATAAATCGGCAATGAAACCCGCAGGAATTACATCTGCCTGGGAAAAAATATGCACAATCACTATGACTCCGCCCAGCAAATATAATACGAATTGAAAACTGTCCACCCATACGACTGTCCGGATACCTCCTGAAACAGTATATATCAATGTGACAATACCGATAACCAATACTGCTGTTGGTAATGACCAACCAGTTAAAACCTGGACTATGACCGCTGTGGCTAAAAAGCGAATGCCATCAGCTAAAATTCGTGTAATCAGAAAGATTCCTGAAGCCAGTTTTTGAATTCCAGGACCAAATCGTTTTCCTAATACTTCATAAATAGAGACTATTCCGCTATCGAAATAAGCAGGAAGCAGGAAAACACTCACTAGTATTCTACCGATGATATAGCCCATGGCCAGCTGCAGAAAAAACCAATCACCCCTGTAGGCCAAACCTGGGATGCTCACAAAAGTCAATACAGATGTTTCGGTGGCTACGATGGAAAACATAACCATAACCCAGTGTTGGGACCGGCCGGCAAGGAAATAGTCTTCTGCGGACTTATTTTGCCGGCCCTGCCACACTCCCCAGCCGGCTGTAAGCAGCAGGAAGCCGACAATGATCATTAAGTCTATGGAATGGATCGCTTCACCTTGGTCATTTTATAAGCTTGAAAATTACATGAACCATCTAATAATAAATGAGATACTTTTTACTTGAACCAATACCGAATCTAGCCCCATTTTTCAAATAGCTATGGCAGACCAGGAACAGAATTCTTCAGGCGGTTTTTCCAAAACGACCAATTTCAAATGGCTGGCCGTGGGCCTGGTGCTCTTCATCCTCATCGGCTTTGTCATGCCCCTACCCGCGTCCATGTCTGCCAAGGCGGCGTCTGTTTTCTCCGGCTTATCAGCCGATGACGTGACCGTTAAAGCAACACATATCCAAATTATCATCGCCCTGCTGGCAGCGTGTACTATCTTTTTTGCTACGGAAGCTCTTCCCATGCCGGCAGTGGCCTTGCTTATCGGCCTTGTCCAATTATTTTTCGGAATCACAGCACCATCGCATATTGTTTCCACCTATGCTCATGATGCTGTGTGGTTTATTGCAGGATCGTTGGCCATCGGCGCCACGCTGGTAAAATACGGATTGGACAAACGTATCGGCATGATGGTAATGAAAATGTCCGGCTCCAAAACTCGTATGATCGTTGTTGGACTTTTGCTGGGCACGGCCATTCCATCCGCCTTTATCAATGAAGCATCAATTGCCCCCATGTATGTCCCCATCGCCCTGGCGTTGTATACGCTCACCAATAAAACTATCCCGGCGCCTAATCTTGGAAAATTGCTCATGATGTCCATTGCCGTTGGCTGTATGATCGGTGCACCCATGAGCCCTTCGGGCGGAGCCCGCAATGCCATCATGATTGGCTTTTTATCCAATATCGGCGTGGAAGTATCTTTTTTTCAGTGGATGTCCATGGGTGTGTTCTATACACTAGCCATGACTGTATTTATGGCCTTTGTCCTGCCCCTGGTCTTCAAACCGGAAACCAGCGACCTGTCTGATGCTGTATCCACATTAAAGACCGACTTGGAAAAACATGGTAAAATGACAGGTAAACAATATCTCGTTGCCGGAATCATGCTGCTGGTGGTATTCATGTGGATCACGGATAAATCCATTACCAGGAATTTGCTGGGTTTCTCATTGGGACTTGGTGGTGTAGCCATCACTGGTGCGGTGCTCTATATGCTGCTGGGTCTGGCCTCCTGGAAAGATTATGAAGAAAATGTCAGTTGGGGTGTAATCATTCTTTATGCCGGTGCCATCAGCCTGGGATCCGTTTTTAGGGCATCAGGAGCTGCTGGCTGGCTGGCGGACAGTATTATTGCAATATTGGCACCTTTAGGCATTAATTCGGGAATTGCCCTGATCCTGCTGGTTGTCGCCATAGGCGCCAGCCTCACAAACCTCATGAGCGCAGGAGCTACGGTGGCAGTGATTGGTCCGGTTGTGCTGGACATGGCCCAGAGCTCCGGAACGAATCCTTTACTGGTTGGCGTAGGACTGGCCATTGCTACATCTCTCGCTTTCTGGCTGGTGATCGGCACCCCGGCCAGCTCCATCGTTTATTCTGCCGGTATGCTCGACGCCAAGGATTTTATCCGCCTGGCTATCTTTGCCTGGCCGGCAGCCCTGGCGGTCATGGCGGCTATGGTTTCATTATATTGGGCCGGGGTCTTACGCATCCCTGTTTTCTTGGAGTAAAAAATTATGAATGAAATACTCATCACTATTATCGTCTTGATCATGTTTCTGTTCGTCTTTCTTGCCGGGCGCAAGGAACAAGTATCCCAGGCTGAATCAGATAAGGAAGGACACCAGTCAGAAAAAGAATCGTGGTCCAAGGAAGAGGTCAAAAGCCATGGCGACATTGATGCTACCCGGGATGAGATGAACCGCTTGATTGAGAATAAATTAGACGCAGATGACGATGACGGTATTCGATTGAAATTTCTCATCAATGAGTGGGCCGATCTGAAAAAGCGCGTATTCAGCGAACGCCGTTCATGGGTACGCAACCCGGATAAAGATTCTGAATGAAATTTACCGGCGGGTGTTATTGCGGAAAGATCCGTTACGAGATCTCTTCAGAGCCCAAAGCTGTCGTCCATTGCCATTGCAATAATTGTAGATGACAACCTCCCCCCACTATTCTGAATAGAGTCAAGACAATAACCCCATTAAAGAATCAAAATAAATAGATCCTTTCGGTTCGTCCATGTATCCCGGTTGAGATAACGTACGTAGTAGAATTTATGTGTTGTGCGATTTCTTCCATGTGTAAGGAATTAGATCCACTTTCACCCATAAGTAACACTTCATCGCCAATGAATAGATTATCATCTCCGATATCTATCATGAACTGATCCATGCATATCCGTCCAGCAATTGGATAAGGTTTACCCTTAAATGTGACATACCCTCCTTCATACCAAGCTCTAGGGAATCCATCAGCAAAGCCAGTTTGGACCACTGCGATAGTTGTATCTTTTTCTGATTCCCAAACACCGCCATAGGACACCTTTGTTCCAGCTTTGACCCGCCGAATACTGACAATGGGTCCACGAAACTCCATGACCGGTTTAATGTCCATATCTGTGGGTACTTCATCAGATGGAAAGGCACCGTAAAGCAGCATGCCAACCCGGACAATGTCATAACTGGTATGAGGCATATTGATTACCGTACCGCTGTTGGAAAAATGGCGATATTTAAATTGAACACCCATTTCATCAGCCAGTGAGAGTACAAGTTTAAATTGCTCCAATTGCCATTCAGCATAGGTCAGATCGCCTTCATCAGCGGTGGCATAATGACTATAAATTCCTGTGCAGTTGAGCCGTGGATTGGCACTGATTTTTTGTAAAACTTCACCAGCTTTTTTGAAAGGTATACCCAGCCGATTCATACCTGTATCCACTTTGAGATGAAATTTGGGACACGTACCAGATTCTTTTTCAAAATCTTCCAAAAGTGCCACATCGTTTACTCCCGCCAAATTTAACGTAATATCATTTGCCGCAGCATCCGCCAGAATATCACGCTGCATTCGTGAAAATATCATGAGTTCAGTTTCAATACCTGCTTCGCGGAGTTCAATGGCTTCGTCAAAAGTAAAGACAGCCAAAAATTTGCACCCTTCATTAACTAATACTTTTGAACATTCAACTGCGCCGTGGCCATAGCCGTTTGCTTTTACAATGCCCATAATAGGGTTGCCGCCAATCTGATCTTTAATAACACGATAATTATGGATCAGGCGATCCAGGTGAATATATGCTTTTGGTCCAACCATCAATCCGCCAACGTTAACTGTTTGAATATGTTTCCTTTAAGAATGATTTCAGTGCAGAAAATTCAGTGAAAATATTTGTGGAACAGGACATGATCCAACCGCTTAAATCTTTTTCGTCGACCTTATTAATCAAATAAACCGGTTTTCCAGTATGATAAGCCATGGTCACTTCTCCGTGGGTACCACCGCCTTTCATAACATCACTATTCCATAAACATATGATATAGTCAGAATTATTTATCACATTGTCCAAATCCAGATCGATGGCTTTACGCACAAATTGTACAAATTGTTGAGGGTCTGATGTTTTCCACTCTCGATATTCATGCGCTTGATGTTTTTCGACCAATGACTGTGAAGTCAATACTGGATCGATTACATCGTGATTCAACTCTTTTTTAAGCCACCTCGTCAGATCTTCACGCCAATGAGCACCTTCATCGGCGACATGTTCCATGGCGCCGCTCAAATAAGCAATCATTGTTTCATTTTCCGTTTCAGTAGATAACTGTTAAAAATTATTAATAAGATCGTCATAACTATCGGTGTTATTGTGTTGAATGTATCAAAGGTATGGATAAACATATTTGAGCGGCAAGCGATGCTGACCATACTTAATGGGAAATACTGAAAAACTGTACTCATCGTTAATGGAAAAAAATCGAATTCAATTAATACACCGCAAGCGAACATAATGGTGATCAATGTTGTCAATATCGCTGATATAAACACTGAGATGCGTTCTGTCAGTAATGATAATAAAATGATGATATTGCCGTATAGTAAAACAAATATAATTGCATATGATAAAATATTGAATGAATGACTAATTGTAACTGTTTGCGGAAATATAATATTGTATATACCAAGACCTATTGACATGACGGCCAGGACTTCAAACAATGCGCTAATGAGAATACCAAGTATGATTGTTGATTTGCGAACTGGTGCTAATGTCATGGGAATCAACGCTTTGTTATGAATACGCAGGTCAAAGAAATCCCTATAAATCAATGGCGTAATGAGTATAGCTCCCATAAACATCATCAATCCAGGCAGAACCCATACTTCATATGGTTGACCGTTAATACTGCGAATGACGATATTTTTTGTTCCCAAAACAGTTACAGTAGATAAAATACTTGGTACGACAAGCGCTAAGGCAATGGATGAAATAAATCGATTGCGAATCAACCACCACCTGCGAATAATAAATGCGCTCATCCGTCCATTCCTTTTTGAGCGAATGCTGAATCTAACAGATCCTGGAGTGATAACTTTTCGATGGACAGGTCTTTCATTGGTGCTCCTGAACACGCATTCAATACTTCAAAAAATACTTTCCTAGAGCGACCATAAAAATGAAATGTATTCCCGACTTTTGTGGGGTTAACCACTGTCACGACAGCGCAAAGTGACTTAAATAGTTCTTCAGATAAATCTTCAAATTCAATATCAAATTGATGGTATTCAAGTGTGCTTTCCAACAGCTTGTCCAGGCTGCCGTCTAAAAGTACACGTCCGTCATGAATAACCATTATCCTGTCGTTAGTCGCTTCCACTTCCGGTAAAAATTGACTGGAATAAACGATTGTTGTATCTCCCTTTATCTTGCGCATAAGGTTCCAGGTAAGCCGCCTGGATTCCGCATCCATGAATGCTGTAGGTTCATCCATAATTAAAATTGTTGGATCGTGAGCTAAGGCACGTATAATCATGGCTTTTTTCTGGATTCCCTGGGGAACACGGCCTGCCAGGGAATACAAAAAATCTCCTAATTCCAATGCTGAACTATATTCCTGAATTCGTGATTGGATTTTTTCCTTATGAGCCCCATAAAGAAGTGCATCAAAATGTATATTCTGTTCTAATGTTAGCCAAGGATCTAAGTCAATATCATGTGGAACGAACGCTACTGTTTGCCGCGTTTCCAAACGGCGTTTATCGGTATCGAGGCCATGCAGAAAAACAGAACCATAATTTGGATTTTCCAATCCGGCTATGAGGCGAAGCAATGTGGATTTTCCGGCATCATTATCCCCCACCATGGCAACGATGGTCCCTTTTTCAATACCAAACGTTAAGCCCGCGAGAATAGTCTTATCTCCAACTAACTTACCAACTTTTTTGAGTGTTATACTTGCTTCCATTTTTTATTTATTATTTTTTGGACTGTAGTTTCCGTGTCAATACAAACATCAACATGGTTGATGTATTCCATAATTAATGAGCTTCAAACCACGATTCTCCAACACCATGATCAACTATAACAGGTACATCGAGTTTTAGAGCATTTTCCATTTGTTCTATAACCATGGACTTTAAATCATCTAACTCAACTTTTGGTACTTCAAATAATAATTCATCGTGGATTTGTAAAACCATCATTGATGACATTTTATCCTTTTTCATTTGCTCATGAATCTGGATCATGGCCAATTTGATCATTTCCGCGGCAGTTCCCTGGATCGGCATATTGATAGCCATGCGTTTTGCTGCTTCGCGGTGCATATGGTTATCGCTATTGATATTCCAAACCGGCCGGCGCCTGCCCAGCATTGTTTCCACATATTGATCCGTTTTTGCTTTGGTAATTGTAGTATCTATAAAGTCACGAATTCCGGCAAAGCGCTCAAAATATCGGTCAATGATTGTTTGTGCTTCCGCTCTTGGTATGCCTAATTCCTGGCTCATGCGGAATGGCCCGGCGCCATACATGATTCCAAAATTAACGACCTTGGCCACGCGCCGCATTTCCGGCAAAACGTCATCCATGGGCACAGCATAAATATCACTGGCCGTGCGAGCGTGTATATCCTCGCCATGGGCAAAGGCATCCTGGAGTCCCTTGTCACTGCTCAAATGCGCCATGACGCGTAGTTCGATCTGGGAATAATCCGCTGATAAAATAACACTCCCCTTTTTCTGTGCAGTAAATGCCTTGCGAATTTCCCGGCCTTCATCTGTTCGTATGGGAATATTCTGGAAATTGGGATTGCTGGATGAAAGACGTCCCGTGGCTGCTATGGTCTGACTGAATGAACTGTGGATCCGTTTTGTTTCCGGATGGATATGCTGGGGAATAGAATCAAGATACGTGTTTTTCAATTTATTTAATTTTCGATATTCCAAAATCAATCCAGGAAGCGGATGCTCATCCCGAAGGCGTTCTAAAACATCTTCCGCGGTAGAACGTTTTTTGATCTGGGGTAAACCCTTGATATCAAAGAGGATATTGGCTAACTGTTGGGTGGAATTGATATTGAATTCAGTACCTGCTTCTGCCAATATCTCTGCGGAAAGGCCGTCTAGTTTTTTGCCTAATTCGTCTGATTTATCAATCAACTGTTTTTCATCAACGTAGACACCGTCATATTCCATATTCACCAAGACCGGAACCAGAGGCAATTCTACTTTTTCATAAAATTCGGTCAAATTCTCATCATCAAGTCTTTTTTGAAAAATTTCAGTAAGCTGCAAGGCAACGTCCGCATCTTCGGCCGCATAGAATGATGCCTTTTCCAGATCCACATCACTCATGGAGATTTGATTTTTTCCTTTGCCAATGAGATCTTCAATTGGCACCATCCGGTAATTAAGATATTCCAAACTCAAATTATCCATTTTATAAGATCTACCTTCGGGCTTGATGAGGTGGGCCGCCAGCATCGTGTCGAATGTAATTCCTGCAACATTAATACCATGTTTTTTCATCACCAACGCGTCAAACTTGATATTCTGACCCGTTTTCTTAACCTTATGATCTTCAAGAATCGGCCGAGCCAATGCCAATACTTCTTTTAGATCATCTTTACCAAAGTTATTCTGCGCTTTATCACCGTATTGAATAGGGATATATACACCCTCATCTTTAGTTGTTGCAAAGCTCATACCTACTAAAGCAGTTTGCATCGGCGAGACTGAATCTGTCTCCAGGTCAAAGGAAACCAATTTCGCTTTGGAAATTTTTTTAAAGAATTTTTTCAGATCATTTTTTTCAGTGATCGTCGTATAATTTTTATTTTCTTTAAGTTCTTCAACAGGATTAGCGCCGAATTCTTCTAATTGATCTAATAATGCATTGAATTCCAATTCAACAAAAAGGTCCGTTAACGCATTTATATCAAATTCCTTACGATCAAACTTTGATATATCACAATCCAGGTCCATATCCGTTATGATGGTAACCAATTCTTTACTCAAATGTGCATTTTCAACACCATTTAACAGTCCTTCCCGCACGCGCTTATTTTTAACATTTTCAGCATTCTCCAGCGCTGTTTCCAACGATCCGTATTCCTGGAGCAATTTGGCAGCTGTTTTCTTACCTACGCCCATAACACCGGGAATATTGTCTGAGGCATCTCCCATCAGTCCCAAGTAGTCGATGAACTTCTCGGGGGGTACTCCCCATTTTTCCTTAACACCTTCCGGGTCAATAATATTGATTTCTGATGACCTGACAATAGGTGAATAAAGAAATACATGTTCCGTGATTAATTGTGCAAAATCTTTATCACCGCTAAATATAAAAACATCCAGCCCTACGGCTTCACCCTCTTTGGCAAGAGTACCGATCACATCATCTGCCTCAAAACCTGCTTTGCTGATATTTGGCAAATTCATTGCAGCTAACAATTTCCAAAGGTGATCTAATTGATCCTGTAATTCCTGTGGCATTTCATCCCGGTTCGCTTTGTATTCAGGATATCGTTCATGCCTGAAAGTCTTCTCCTTGCGGTCAAAGGCTGCAGCAAGATAGTCCGGATTTTCCTGGCGGATTAGACGAAATACCATATTGATAAAACCAAAAAGCGCGCTGGTGTGCTGACCGGCAGTGGTAATGAGGGGATTACGGATCATGGCATAATGGGCCCGGAACAACAAAGCATAACCGTCAATGAGAAAAAGTCGTTTGCGCTGGGATTTTTTGGCAGACATAAGAATATGAAATTAATATAAATACTCTCTGAAAACACCGTCTGAATATATTATTTCATTGTAATTTTCTCGTTCTATTAAGAGGAAAGAATGAATTCATACCCCATTGCACAGGAAAATAAAGTCAAACGGATTGCTGAAAAAGCAGCTTATGACAAGGAGACGATTCACCAGATAATTGATGAAGCATTGTTTTGTCATATCGGGATAATTCATGATGGAAAACCAGTGGTCATTCCCACAATCCATGCCAGAACGGGCGATCATTTGATATTTCATGGCTCCAAAGCAAGCCGCTTGATCAAATCATCGGATCAAAATGATATTTGTATAACCATCACATTGTTAGACGGACTTGTAATCGGGCGGTCACATTTCCATCACTCAATGAATTACCGATCTGTCGTATTATTTGGAAAAGCGGACATTATTTCAGATGAGCAAGAACGCATAGCTGCATTCCATGCACTTTCCAATCATATTGCGCCGGGACGTTGGAACGATGCCAGAAAACCAAACGAATCTGAATTAAAACAAACAGCTGTTTTAAAAATGAAAATAGATAGTGCTTCAGCAAAAATAAGTAACAAATTTCCAACAGACGAAGAAGAAGATTACGAATTGAGTTACTGGGCAGGAATTATACCCATTAACCAATCCTTTGGTGAACCAAAAGATGACCCACAATTAAAAAAAGGAATTGAAGTGCCGGAATATTTGAAGAATTATTGTAGAGATTAGACTGGCAGCTGCGCTAATTCCACTAGTACACCCCCAGTGCTCTTTGGGTGAATGAATGTCACTAAAAACCCTTCCGCTCCCATTTTCGGTTCGTTATAGATCACATTAATATCTTTTTCCTGCAGTTCAGCAATTGCTTCGTGGATATCGTCTACTTCCAGGCAAATGTGATGAACACCCTCACCCCTTTTGTCAATATACTTGGCAATAGTGGAATCTTCGCTCATAGCTTCCAATAATTCGATCTTGCCCCTGTCGGTATTATAAATATCCGTGGTCACTTTTTCTGACTGGACTGCTTCCGTCCCAGAATGGTCTAGTCCTAATACATGTTTCCAGAATGGTGCATTTTCAGTCAATGAATTGACGGCAATGCCAATATGTTCTATTCCTTTGATCTTCATTATTTCAATCCAGAGTGATAAGAATCTAACGAAACTCCTAATCCATTGCCATCCGGAATGGTCACGTGACCATCTATGATCTGAACACCAGAATAAGGATCATTAACGATCAACACATGACCATCCAAATCAGCATGATCCACTAAGGGTGAAATGTGCGCCGCCGCCGTTATACCAATGGATGATTCCACCATACAGCCCAGCATGATCTGCAGATCACGTTCCCGAGCCATATCGATCATTTGATTAGCTTTCAGCATACTGCCGCATTTCATGAGTTTGATGTTGATCCCGTCAAATGCGTGAGCGATCTCGGGTATATTTTCCGGTATTAGACAATTCTCATCAGCGAATAATGGTAAAGGTGATTGATCTTTTAACTTGGCTGTTTCAGCTACATTCTTTGCCGGCAATGGCTGTTCCACATATTCCACATTTTGATCGGCCAACCATTTACACATAACCTCGCCGTATTCCAGATCCCATCCTTCATTGGCGTCCACACGGATCACCTTATCCGTTTCTGCCCGTATGGCATTAATAATATCTTTATCGTTATCTGTCCCCAATTTGACCTTTAATATTTTATATGGTTCGGCCTCTTCCACTTTTTGAGCAATGAGGTCCATATTCCCAATGGCGATTGTAAACGATGTCAGTGGACCAGTATTGGATGTAACGCCAAAATAGTCCTTCATGGGAATCCCATTGTTCTGCGTCCACCAATCCAGATAAGCCATGCTCATCCCCATTTCAAGTGACTTGATACCATGACATTGGGGTAAGACCAATGATTCAAATTCTTCGGGACTGGCGATCGTTTCAGGAAACGTAAAGCCGTTTTCCAAAACTGTGAGTATTTTTTCGACGGATTCCCCATACCGATCAGATGGAGATGTTTCTCCCCTGCCGATCAATCCATCTTTTTCAAGGTAAATGAAGATCTCCGGGTACGATTCGTGTGTATTTCGTGAAATCCCAAAGGGATACGTGCAACGCACATTGTATTTGGTAAAGCTTAATTCCATTACTGGCTCAAAATGGTTTTATCGATTTTTTTCATGACATTGTGAAACCAATAATCTTCTGAAGCTGATCCGCGATTACTAAACATAATTATATCTACACCTGAATCCACATTACGAAAAACATAATTTCGAAAGCCGACCCAACTGCCCGAATGAGCTATGATTGATTCATCACCTTTAGTTACAACCCACCCGTAACCATAAGATCTATATTTTGATTTATCAGGAAAAATAAAATCTTTTAATGTCATATCATCTACATTTGCGATCGAACCATTGTTTAAACGAGCTGGTTCATACATCATTTCCATACTCTTGGCAGATAAAAGTGTTTGGTTATCGAGAGAATTCAGCCATTTAGAATAATCATTTAACGAAGTATAGATCCCGCCTGCGCCAATTATTCCATTGAGAAATGTATAATCATCTACAACAAATTCACCTTCATTCTTTGTATATCCCTTAACTCGCTGCGGACAGTGAAAATCTATAATGCCTTCAAAAACTTGTGATTCATTCATACCCAAAGGATGAAAAATATGTTCATCCATGAAATCATAAATGTTTTGTCCGCTCACTTTTTCTATAATAGTGACTATCAATTCATATCCTGGATTACAATATTCCCATTTTTCTCCCGGTTGAAAATATGGTTCTGGATAAGATTGCTCAAAAAATTTAATCATATCGGCATTGGTTTGATTTCTACTATCATCCCATTCCTCAAATGCTTGATTATAATAATCTCTTATACCTGAAGTATGATGGATTAGATTTTCTACAGTTATGCCTTCTAAGTGATTATTGGAAATATATTTAGTAATCTCATCTTTAATATTGACTAAACCATTCTCCTGACAGATTAAAATTGCTGCTGCGAAAAATTGTTTGGAAACTGATGCCATTCTAAATGATGAATGAGTAGTAATCTCATCTTTTGTCTCCAGATTTTCCAGGCCAAAACCTTTTTCATATAACACATTCCCATCTTTCCGGACTAGTAAAGCAATACCAGGTTCATTTTCACTAATTTCACTTTTTAAATAATTTGTCAATTCAACATTCATTTCATTCATTTTAAATGCTGGTCCTGGTAAAAATTTTCCTGACCGATAGCGAGTTGTTTTTCCATTTTCATAGACCAATTGACCATTTACAAAAACACTTTCAATCCCTTCTGATATAGCAACAGAATTTTTTGTTGTTGCTTTATCGATAATTGTATTAGGATTAAAAATAACGACATCAGCAAAATTGCCTATTAACAAATGACCCCTATTCTTCAATCCTATATTTTTTGCTGGCAAGCCCGTCATTTTATAAACAGCTTTTTCTAAATCAAACCATCCATTTTCTCTTACATATCGCCCGAGTACTTTTGGATATGTACCATAACCACGTGGATGGCCACCATAAGACCCTCCATCAGTACAGATGTTAGTGAATTCCCAATTCATGAGATCTAGCACATCTTTTTCTCTCATGCTTTTGGCTATAATACTTTCAGCTTCTTCATTATACTTGGTTTCAACTATTAAAGCCATCAATGTTGTTGATGGATCTTCTTTTCTTGACTCTGCTATTTCGGCCAAAGTTTTGCCAACATACTTCGGGTTTGGCTCAAATTGAGTTACTATCACTTCATCTGGAGTTGTGATTTCTGTTAACGCAAAATCAGCCTCCTCCTTATCAGTGAAATTCCGTTCAGGGAATAATACCTGCATGGTGGATTGCCAGTAGGTATAGGGATAAATGTCAGCTGATATTTCAACTCCTGCATTTCGAGCTATATCTAATTTTGCTTTTAATTCACCTGTTTTTCCCAACAAACTTCGTAACGCCAATTTTATATGTGAAATCTGAACCGGTATTCCAGTTGTTTTTCCTATTTCAATTATTTCATCGACTGCTTCCCAGAAATATCTGTCTTCGCTACGTATATGGCTGATATAATGTCCGTCTTTTTTTGCAACGATTTTGGCTAATGCAACAACTTCCTCTGTATTAGAATAAATTCCTGGATCATATTCCAGTCCACTAGATAATCCCCACGCTCCTGCTTCCAAATCAGCATTTAGCATTTCAGACATTTTTTCAATTTCTGATTCAGTCGCAATTCGCTTGAAGTCTTTGCCCATGACTATCTCACGCATAGAATTATGCCCTGAATATGAAGCTATATTTACTGCGACAGGCCTGCGTTTTAGTTTTTTAGTAAAATCAGAAAGCGGATGATTTGAAAATCCATCTTGTCCAATGAATATAGTAGTTATACCCTGGCTAACTGCAGCAAGCACATCAGGTTTTTTAAAGATCCCCCAATCATGGTGACTATGGGTATCTATGAATCCAGGAGAAACAATTTTTCCGGAGGCGTCAATTTCTTTTCTTCCGACACCATCAATTACTCCAACAGCTGTAATATAATTTCCATTTATTCCAATGTCGCCATGAAATCGAGGATTTCCAGTTCCATCAATGATTGCACCATTCCGAATGACTATATCATACTTATAAATATTTTCACATGCAGTGAATAGAATAAATAACGGGATTATGCAATTGATATATCTAATAATCATTTACGGAAATTTGCTTTCCGTTTTTCCACAAAGGCAGTCAAGCCCTCCTTTGTTTCTTCAGTATTGAATAAGTTGGCGAATGCTGCAACTTCCACTTCCATACCATCTGCAATAGATTTGTCAAAACTTTCATAAATACACTTCAAGGAATTGGCAATTGCATTGGGGCTATTTTTTAATATTTTTTGCCCTACAGCTTTGCATGTATCCAGCAATTCTTCTTGGGTTGTCACTTGGTTCACCAATCCAATACGATGAGCTTCTTCTGCAGTTATCTGTTTCCCTGTGGTTATTAGTTCATTTGCGATCCCGGTTCCCACAATTTTTGGCAATCGTTGGGTTCCACCCCAACCGGGGATCAATCCCAATAAGACTTCCGGCTGGCCAAATACAGCATTATCACTTGCTATGCGAAAATGACACGCCAAAGATATTTCACAGCCGCCGCCCAAGGCAAAACCATTAACAGCAGCGATAACTGGTTTTGGTGAATTTTCTATTACTAATGTCATATTCTGACCTGCTTTTCCAAATTTAAGGGCTCCTTCAGCATCCATCTGCTGCATTGCTTTGATGTCAGCACCGGCTACAAATGCCTTCTCTCCACTTCCGGTAATAATAATTACCCCAATGTCATCATCTGCAATCATATTTGAAACAGCAGTTGATAATTCAGTAACAACACTGGCGTTCATGGCATTCAAAGAATCCGGCCTGTTGATAGTAATGATACCAATACCAGCTGTCTGTTCTGTTAAAAGATATTTCAAGAAAGTCCCTTAATTATTTCCAGAATGTCCGGCTGAAAATCACCATGACGGTGAATATTTCCAGACGTCCCAACAACATACAAAAACAGAGCATCCATTTCCCGAATGCCGGCAATAATGCATAATTGTCTGTAGGCCCAAATGAGCCTAATCCAGGGCCAATATTCCCGATCGCCGACGCTGCGGCTCCAATGGCAGATTCCAAATCAATATTCATGGTTGTCAGCACCATGGTTGTTATAGCAAATATGGACATGTAGAAAAGAAAAAATCCCAGCGTATTACGGATCACATCTTCGGAAATAAAGCGGCTGCCGATGCGGATCGGAATAATGGCCTTCAAATGGAGCATGCGCCGAGTTTCCTTGGCGGCGTATTTGAATAAAAGCATCATGCGTACAATTTTCATACCACCGCCGGTGGAGCCGCCCATGCCGCCTACAAACATCATGAACAGGATCATGAATTGAGCAAAATATGACCACAACTCATAATCTGCAGTAGCAAAACCAGTAGTAGTTAAAATGGATACTGTCTGAAAAAGTGAATCACGGAAATGTTGTTCTGTCCACTCGTTGACACCGGCTGATATGCTGGAGAAGATTAAAAATGCAACTACAATAATAATCCCGAAATAAGTCAGAAACTCTTTATCTCGAAAATAGGATTTCACATTTCCTGTAATCGCGTGAAAATGAAGTGAAAAATTCACACCAGCGAGAAACATAAAGAAAATGATAATATATTGAATGGCGGCACTGTCATAATAGCCAATACTGGCATTTTTAGTAGAAAAACCGCCTGTTGGCATTGTCGTAAATGAATGGCATATTGAATCAAACCAAGGCATACCGCTGATGACCAGCAGTATAATTTGAACACCTGTAATGCCAAGATATACCATCCACAGCAGTTTAGCCGTTTCACGGACTCGTGGGCGGATCTTATCTGCAACCGGTCCTGGTACTTCTGCTTTGAATAACTGCACACCACCGACACCCAATAATGGTAAAATGGCAATATAGAATACAATAATACCCATGCCGCCGATCCACTGAATAAACGAACGCCAGTATAATGTAGCGTGGGGCAAACTCTCAATCCCGTTTGGTAGATGGGGCAAGGTAACAGAACTGCCTATGATCGATGCGCCTGTCGTGGTTACACCAGACATGGATTCAAAAAAAGCGTCAGTAAAATTTGGTATGATTCCAGAAAAATAAAATGGTAATGCACCGATCAAAGCAGTAGTTATCCATGTAAATGATACAATTGCAAAACCATCCTTGTTGCTCAATTTCCTGTTTTTTCGTGTAGCCAGCCAGGTAGGTATTCCTAAAACAACACAGATGACCGAAGACCATAAAAACCCATGAAAATCATTTTCTCCATAACCATAGGCAATAGCTGCAGGGACGAACATTGATACCCCCAGGATAACTAATAATGCGCTTAAAATATTAAAAATAGTGCGAATGTTCATTAGGCACGAAAGAGCTTGCGGACAGCATTAAATACATTATTTTTTGCAAAAACCAATGCTGTATCTTCAGCTGTCAGGCGGGAACTGCCGCGGGCAATACTTAAATGACCATGGTGGTTGATCACACCAACGATACTTTCCTTTGGAAATGATAATTCAGACAGTTCCATTTGTGTAACTCTGCTGCCCGGTTCGGGCTGGAGTTCCAGTACATCCACATCAATTTCATCGAATGTAAATACGGATGTATCAGATAAATCACTGCGGATTTTGCGCAAAATAGTATTAACCGTGGTCATATTCTTACTGATTATCGGTCCGATGCCCAATTCCTGGATGATGGGCAGAAACTCCGTATTGCTGACATGGATTATCGATTGCTTAACACCAAAATGATGAGCCAAAAGTCCTGATAGAATATTCGTTTGTTCATTTTCCGTAACAGTAATAAAAGAATCAATGTCTTGAACATTTTCCGATTTTAGAAATTCCATATCTGTACCATCTGCATTGATGACCATAATATTGTCCATATGATTGGCAATATGTTCTGCTTTTTCTCTATTATGATCTACCAACCTTATGTTCATTTCATCCTGCAGATTATCTGCTAATGAACGGCCAATCTTGCTCCCGCCTATAATCATAACACGCTTTGAATATTCTGAGGCTTTGCCAAGCATGGCTATGAGATGATGGACGTGCTCTGTCCTAAGTATAAAATACGCAATATCGCCATCCTGGAATTGAAAATCAGACCAAGGCACAATCGTTTCAGTATTACGTAATACTGCAATTACGCCAAACTTGTATTCTTCTGTATTTTCACAAATATTCCGTACTGTTTTACCTACAATATGAGAACAACCTTGACCAAGCCTGAAACCCAACATTTGCAATCGTCCTCCTTCAAAATCCATTACTTGGGTGGCGTAAGGTTGGCGGACCAGCCTGCTGATTTCTATACAGGCTTCACGTTCAGGGTGAATCACCAAATCCACGCCGAATTTTTCAGGTTTTATAATGGAGTTCCTATCACTGTACTGTTGGTTACGCAGGCGGGCAATGATATGTTTTGCACCCAATTCATGGGCTTGCTGCGCAGCAATTAGGTTTACTTCATCAACACGAGTAAGGCATAAAATATAATCTGCTTCTTCTACCCGCGCTCGATGGAGAGTTTGAGGACTGGCACCGTTGCCTTCAACGTCGATGGCGTCGAGGTTTTCGGTGATACGGCGACATTTCTCCGGATTGATATCTACCGCAGTAATGTCATGACCGTCTTCACTTAAGGCTTTAGCGACGTGAAATCCCACTTCGCCAGCACCAATTAATACTATCTTCATCAGGCTGTTATTATGAGTGCCAAGCGGGAATGTATACCGTTAATAATATAGGAAAAAAGACATTTTGTTCATTCTGAAATACGGGAAATATCCGCACCAATAGATCTGAATTTTTCCTCTATTTTTTCATATCCACGATCAATATGATATATACGGCTAACATCTGTTTGTCCTTCAGCCATTAATCCGCCTAAAATTAATGATGCACTGGCTCGAATATCAGTAGACATCACCTGTGCTCCTTTTAAAGATGCATCGCCTGCCACTGTAGCGATATTATCATGCAAGGAAATATGCGCACCAAGACGGTTTAATTCCGGAATATGTGTGAAACGATCATGATAGACGGTATCCGTTACAATTGATTGTCCTTTGGCAGCACACATCAATGCTATCCATTGAGCTTGCAGATCAGTAGGAAATCCAGGATAGACTTCTGTCGTAATATCGACAGCTTTTATTTCATCCGCTTTTTGGATGTGAATTTTTTCATGTTCAGCTTTATATCGGGCTCCGCATTCTTCCAGTTTATCCAGTACAATCTGTAAATGATTCGGTTCTGCATGATTCAGCGTTATATTTCCCAATGCTGCCCCAGCCATAAGAAATGTTCCTGTTTCTATCCTGTCCGGTATGACAGTTATTTCAGCAGAGTGCAATTCTCGAACACCTTCAATAGTTAATGTATTTGTATTGAGACCAGTGATATTTGCACCCATCATATTCAGCATTTCGCAAAGTTGGACTATATCTGGCTCACGAGCTGCATTTTCAATAACGGTTGTTCCTTCTGCTAACACAGCAGCCATAACCACATTCCCTGTTGCACCAACGGAAGGAAAATCAAAACAGATATTCGTACCTTTCAATTTGAGTCCTTTTGCCAGGATATACCCTTGTTCCAAACTGACATCTGCACCGAGTTTTTGCATACCCATTAAATGAAAATCTACAGGTCTTGGACCCCAAGCACAGCCGCCAGGTAAAGACACTTTTACTTCTCCAAAGCGACCCAATAAAGGACCCATTACATAAAATGAAGCACGCATGGTTTTGACTAAATCATAGGGAGCTTCAAGTTTATTAACCGTTGAGCTGTCAATTTTGATAGTCCCATCAATAAATTCAATACCTGCACCTATTATTTTTAACAGCCTGATCATGGTGCGCGTGTCACGCAAGTCAGGCACTTTGTGGATTGTTGTTACACCTTCAGTGAGCAGTGCTGCAGTCATCATGGGTAATACAGCATTCTTGGCACCACTAATATCAACTGTACCGCTTAGAGGGTTTTTGCCATGTATAACGAGTTTATCCATGTGTTGCAGATTTTAACTTTTTACGAGAAAAATAATACATCGTTCCCACTACAATACTAAAACCGGTAATGTCAGCAAACACATCAAATATACTAGACAGGCGTCCCGGTATAAATGATTGCCAAATTTCATCCAACCCGGCAAATAACACTGAACCAATAATCATTGGCAGTGATACAGCTTCAAAACTCTTATAGGCTAAAAAACCTAATATACCATACTCGGCCATATGCAAAAGTTTATCAGGTGATAAAATAATCAGCTTAGGCAACGATTTTCCGGGAATACTGGACGCAGCCAAAATTGTAAGAACATAAATTCCCATACCAATACGATAATGTTGCTTAGTCAAATTCACGCATAACCTTAGGCAATTCTTCTAATACATCCGAAGCAATTAATCCCCTGATTCCTTTTTCATCCACTTTCCTGTCAGCTGCTAATCCATGGATAAATACACCGGCCTGTGCAGCTTGAAAAACATCCATACCTTGAGCCAGGAATGTTCCAAGCATACCTGCTAATACATCCCCCATCCCAGCCGTGGCCATACCGGGATTCCCACTTGGGTTCACTATTGCGGAATTTTGATAAAATGAAATGGTCGGTGCATTTTTAAGTATGAGCGCACTGGGAAAACCAGACATGAATTGTTCAATATTGTCCGGATAATCATCATTAAATTGATTCAAGTCGATTCCCAATAGTTTGCAAAATTCACCCTCATGGGGCGTAATAATAAAAGGTACTTTTATATCATTAAACAATTCCCTATTTCCATGAAATACGCGCAATCCATCCGCGTCAATTACCAAAGGCTTTGATGCAGCTAATATTACATTTTCTAACAATTGCGACGTTTGTGCGGACCTGCCAATTCCGGGGCCGATCACAATAGCATCACACCAATCAAATTTCTCTTCAATTGACTTATAACTCTCCGGAATGAAAAATCCATTGCCATCGTCCTGACAGCCAATGGTCATACCTTCAATGATTGTTTTCTCATAGATTTCTTCAATGGATTCTGGAGCACAAGTAACCGTTACACCTGCCCCAGAGCGCAGTGCGCCAAACGTACTTAAAACCGCTGCACCCGTCATACCCTTGGAACCGGCCACTACGAGTACTTTTCCTTGCCGGTGTTTATATGTATCTGATTCTACTTTAGAAAGCATTTTCGATATTGATGCAGCTTCAAACTGGCTCCAATGCAATCCACTTAATTCTCCAACAATATCCGGAAAACCAATATCAACAGACTTTATTTCTCCACTGTACTCTTTTCCATGTTTGATGCACAATCCCAGTTTTGGATAACCCATGGTAATTGTTTTGTCCGCTTGTACAGAATTTTCAGATGCTGATCCCCTGCTGCCATCGACACCTGTAGGACAATCGACTGCTAATACCGGGCAGAAATGTGAATTCATCCATTGCGTCCATACAGAAATTTTCTCTTTTAAATCACCTTTACAGCCTGTTCCCAACACGGCATCGATTATTAGATCACATGATAAATCTTCGGGAGGATCAACAGCATAGTAAATATCAATGCTTTTTTGAATACAATTTTCATGAAAATGGGCTGCATCACCTACAATCTGTTTAGCTTCAATTAAACTGTAAATATATACATTAAATCCATCTAAACATGCTGCTGCTGCAAATCCGTCACCGCCGTTATTTCCTTTTCCACAAATAATTATAATTTTGGGGTCATGAATTTCAGCAACCATTTCTCGGGCTTCATCAGCAATAGCTTGCCCCGCAGAACCCATTAATTCAATTCCGGAAATTCCATGATCATGCATGGCTTTCTGATCCAATTCTGCTGCCTGGTCAGCAGTAATAATGCGCATGATCATTTAGTAATTACAGCCGAAGCAATGGCTATATCTTTGGTGTGCGAAATTGATACTTTACAGTCTAATCCAGAAAATTTACCGCCTTGTAAATTCACAATAGGTGCTCCATCATGATCAGCAATGACTTCCATCTCCACCCAGGAAATTGGTTCTTTAATGCCAGAAGTCATGAGTGCTTTTTTGATAGCTTCCTTGGCCGCAAACCTACCGGCATAATGAATGACAGGATCAGCCTTACCCACACAATAAGACTGCTCTTGATCTGTATACGTACGTTGAATAAAACGTTCAGGATGAGTGGCAATCAAATCACGGATACGGGACACGGTTACAATATCAGTCCCGATGTAGATTTCAGGCGGCATTTAACTCAGACACAATATCAACAATTTGATGAATATCATCTATATCCCAGTCTGCACCTGAATCAATGGTCCCGAACGTATCGCCATAACGGGCAAATATCGTTTTCATCCCGAGTTGCTTTGCCCCTTCCACATCTCGCTCGGGCCAATCACCGACCATCAAAGTATTTTCCGCTGCGCAATCTAATTTCTCTAAAGCCATTCGGAATGGAATAGGAGATGGTTTACGCGCTTGTGTATCGTCATACGTCAGTACAAAATCAAATATATGGTGCAGGTTCAAGTAATATAACCTCATCCATGCTTCCCTGCTGGGAGCATCGGAAACGACAGCTAATTTGATACCCATTTTCATTAATTCGCTTAAGGTGCTGTTAACATTTGGGTATACCTGGAGGTTCGCTTCTCGGGCTCGCCTGTAGGAAACAATACCAGCAGCCAGCAGCTTATTATCTACATGGCCGATTTTTTCGGTAAGGTATAGGTCAAAGATTTGCTGATTTTCCCACCCATTATCAACATACATTTCAATAATACGATCATACGCTTCACCTACATCGACATCCAGGCCGGCCTCCTGCATACCCGCAACAGCAGCTTTTACTGCATATTCCTTCATTTTCATGAAGTCCAGCAAGGTATTGTCGAGATCAAATATGACCGCGTTCATCATGGAGGGAACTTACGTGGAAAGTAAGTTAAGGGGAATTACTTCTGATATTTTTCAGGATTACGAATTTTATTCAGTTCGTATTCAGCGCTTTTGCGCCAAGAGCGGTCATTGCGGGCTTTTTCCAATGCATTTTCTGCAGCGCGTTTATTGCCTTTACCATTACACCATTCGGCCACACCCAGTTCCAACCAACCACCGCCAAATCCAGACTTTTTATCTGTACATTCCCTAGCAGCTTGCTTGGCATTTTCACAATCACCAAGTGCATTATAGGCGACTGCCAAACGGTACCAGCCCATGTAGTTTTTACTATCAAGAGAGGTTGCCATTACTAAATTAGGCAAGGCTAAATCAAACTGTTCCTGTTCAGAATAAACGATCCCTAGGCTTAAATATCCTTTTGCATATTGGGGATTTACCTGAATGGCTGTATTCAAAATATTCACTGCCTTGTCGAATTTTTTCTCTTCAATATAAATATCACCAATAGCAACATACGCTTTATCATAACCAGGATGAATTTCTACTGCTGATTCCAGTGATAACAAGGCACCTTCAATATCGCCATCTGCTTTTTGTGACAATGCCATGGCATAGTATCCTTTATAAAATGTAGGTGCTAAATCCAAGGCGTTGCGATAATGTTCAATTGCAGCTGTTCTATCACCCATCTTCGCCATGATGACACCGATTTGATAATGGGCTTGATAAAATGTATCATCAATTTGTAAGACTTCTTGGTATGCATCCAAAGCGCCTTCAAGATCACGACGCTTATAGGAATTATTACCTTCATTGAATTTGTTTTTAGCCACATTAGCGATTGCAGTCCTGGCATTTTCATGGTATTGATTCAACTTCAGTGCCAACTTAAAATTTTCTACGGCAGCATCAAATTCCTGCTCACGGAACCTCACTAACCCCATGCTGTATGCAGCTTCTGCAAAAAATGGAAATTTCTCCAATACTACACGATAGGATTCATAGGCAGCAGGTAAATCTCCTGTCTGCATATTGCGCTGGCCATCCGCCATCAATGTATTGATTTCATTTAAGCGTTCAAATTCATCACGGTATTCCTTGTTTTCAGGATCAGTATCAATCGCATTACGAATATATTCCTGAGTTTTTTGCATATTACCATTCCGTAAATGAACCTTTGATAATACAATCATAGCAGGAGCAAATGTCGGGTCTGCCTGCAGAGCTTCTTCCAGCGCAGCCTGGGCACCTGCCAGATCACCCTTATCAAGCATTTCCTGGCCATTTTGCAATAGTGCGTCTGGTGTTTGAGCAGCTATGAGTGAGAAAAGTATGAGTTGAATCAGTATTTTATACATAGTTCCTTCTAATTGTTTATGTGCCGAAGGCCGGACTCGAACCGGCACGAGGTTTCCCCCACTGCCCCCTCAAGACAGCGTGTCTACCAGTTCCACCACTTCGGCGGGTTTATTCAATTTCATCCAATTCCTGGGCAGCTGGTAGTGATAAATCCAAGACCCTTTCTTCAGCTTCTTTCTTCAGAATAGATTCAGTTTGTACTTCAGTACTTGTACTGAACAATCCAATAATGAGCGCTAACAGCATAAATGCTATGGAGAACCATACTGTCATTTTACTCAAGATGGTTGCTGTCCCTCTACCACCAAAAAGGGTATTGGTCATACCACCACCGATTGTCCCTGATAATCCGCCTCCTTGGCTGGCCTGCATCAAGATAACACTGACCAGGAGGATACATATCAATGTATGTATAGTTATTAAAAATCCGACCACGTTTATTCCTTTATGTAATTTTCTGTCTGGTGGATGATGGATACAAATTCTTCTGCATCCAAACTTGCACCACCAATTAAATATCCATTTACTTCATTTATTTCAAGTAATTCTTTAATGTTATTACTCTTTACTGAACCCCCATATAGTATGGGTATATGTTCAGCATGAGCAGCACCTGAATCAGCTATAAAATTTCTTATCGCATGATGGGCCTCTGCTATCTGATCAGGTTCCGCCCGTTCACCAGTGCCAATTGCCCAAACAGGTTCATAAGCAATGATCAATTTTGCATAATCTTCACTATCTATTCCTTGCAAACCTATATGCAATTGCGTCTTTAGCACTGATAATGTTTCACCATTTTTTCTTTGCTCCAGTGTTTCGCCAATGCACATGATAGGAATTAAACCACTCGATAATGCTTTCCGCACGCGTTTGTTTACCGTTTCATCCGTTTCAAAGAACAGCTGTCGTCGCTCGGAATGCCCAATGATCACATAGGAAACATTACAGGATTTTAGCATTTCTGCGGATATTTCTCCTGTAAATGCACCTTGATCTTCCCAAAATACATTTTGAGCACCGAGTTCACCATGTGTTCCCAAAAGCAATCCATTCATGTAAAAGAGCGCCGAAAAAGGCGGGCAGAATATAACTTTTGACTCGGGTTTATCCAAAAGCAAATTCTTAAATTTATCGACGAATACATCGCATTCTTCAAAGGTCATATTCATCTTCCAATTGGCAGTAATCACATATTGTCTTTTCATATTTACTCCAATGCAGAAAAAGCAGGTAATGTTTCACCGCTTAATAATTCCAAGGAAGCGCCTCCACCGGTTGATACATGAGATACATTATCTTGATGTCCAAAAGATCTAACAGCAGCTGCAGTATCGCCTCCACCAACAATAGTGGTCTGCCCATTTTCAGTTTCTTCTGATAAA
>Ga0208132_1000050_pt1 | contig 49688 bp, 46 predicted proteins | sample ETNtaG_16_FD_185785 | JGI IMG/M metagenome (GOLD analysis project Ga0208132, IMG submission 185785) | Marine microbial and viral communities from oxygen minimum zone, Eastern Pacific Ocean - ETNP201406SV199 (SPAdes) (version 2) | ecosystem: Environmental > Aquatic > Marine > Oceanic ... | reverse complement strand
TTTCTTTTTCGGTCTGACAGAACCCAACAGAAAGAAATAATATTGATACTATTAATAATATCTTTTTCATCACGCTGGAATGTAAGAAAAAATATGGGGAAACAAAAAACCCCGCTACTGCGGGGCTCTTGTTTAAATCCTTTGGGTGGTTCATTTCAACAACACCATCTTCTTGGTCTGCACAAACTCTCCTGCTTGAATCTGAAATAAATATACGCCCGCACTGACAGCGGCTCCCTGATCATTAGTACCATTCCAAATGACTGACTTAGTGCCCGCGGGTTGATAATCATTAACCAGCTCCCTCACCTTTCTGCCAAGCAAATCATAGACATTTAAATTGATTCTACTATTTTCAGGCAAATCATATTGTATTGTAGTAACTGGATTAAAAGGATTTGGATGGTTCTGGTGTAGAATGTAATGATCAGGAACTATTTCATCTATGTCAATAGACTGAGGAGATATAGCCCTGAAGTCAATCATATTTGACATCGGACTCTCATTGTCATCACTATTAATTGAAGAGACCTGGAAATAATATTTCTGGCCTGGAGATAGCCCGTATAGGTTAAGATAATTATGGCTTGTAGAATCAATGACGTAGAGTGAATCCTCTGACAACCCTTGGTAGATTTTATATTGAACAATACTCGAATCACCAAATTGAACAAAATTTAATGACAGAGAATTGTATGTAAAGTTTTTCCATAGATATGGCTTGACAGCCCTACCCTGCCACTCAGATCTGAATGCCCTGTAGTTGAATACTCCTATCTTATTGCCATTGTTATCTATGACTTCAGGAAAGTTCATTTCAAATGCCTTTGTACAATCCGGACGGATCTCTGTTATTGTAGTCGGGAAAGATTCTCCATTCCAGATACTCATCGTGTTTCCATTAGGTAATCTCTGAGCATTTCCTACAAAATGACAAAACCTATCTGGAGTGCTGCGATACTCCCAGACAAGCGTTGCAATTAAATTTTGTTCATCCAGCTCATACTCAGCTATCCTAGTATAACTTGAATCTTTATAGTTACCATTATCATAGATAGTAATATTTCCATTTTCCAATCTTCTTATATCATGCTGATAGCAGAAAGGCGAATGCGCATGCTGCTGCGAGCTTGTATCATCATTGACAAAAGTAAATTGATTATTGAGACCCCCCAATCGCCAAATAATTGCTCCACTATTGCGATCGATCTTTGTTATTTCATCCAGGTGCCGACTTGAGAGGAGGATATGGCCATCGCTATCTAGTTCAATTGCATTCGCGTGTACATAGTCAATTGATCTCTCCGTGAGATCCTCGTGCACAGCATCCAAAATATTGTAGTGGTCAAAGCTATTCCACTCAAAAACTACATTCTTATCCTGATCCTGCTCCTGTATTATACAGCCCGTTACACTGGCGTTTGATTTGCCTCCAAGAACAATGTGGCTCATATTTACCTGTTGAGTAATTTTTCCTAGTAGCAACACGTTCCCATTAGGTAAGACCTGAACATCATGCCTGTCAGTGCAGTAGCCCTGAATACGAAATGTGTCAACCACTGCGTATGTTGTATCCATCAAATACACAGTGCCACAGTGATAATTGTTATCATTCTTTCCAATAAATGATAAAAGATCACTGGACTGCACCTTAAAATCAAGTGCTTTATATTGCATTTCTTTAAAAAATACTGGGGACCCATCATTATTTAAAATCATCATGTAATTGCCTAAGCTAAATGGAGTAGAAGACATCAGGTAGGCACACAGAAAAAGATATCCAGAATCAGGATTATCAACAATAGTTATATTAATCTCTGGGAAATTATCCGGTAAATTATAGTCTGTCTCTATGGGATTGCCATAAACAAAACCAATGATTAAAATAGAAAAAATATTAATGTTTAAGTTTTTCAAGAGTCTTTATACTCAGTTCTCTATGGAATTATAGCTAGCTGTTCATCAATACTTAAATAAAGGAATTCGTGGAAATCTTCTAGGTAAATCCTATTTCAACAGCACCATCATTCTACCAATCGTCATCTGCATCTGTTTGAATAGATGTGACATAACTGTACCTAACCATATCCAAATCTACACATCATCCTACAAACAAAAAACCCCGCTAATGGGCGGGGTTTTTATGAAAATAATAAATTACCAAATAATCTATAATCCGCGTTCCGTAATGATGGCCGCCCATCTTTCCTTGATCTGTTTTGCCATTGCTTTATTGACGTCTTCAGCAGCATTGCTGCCATCCATTCTAATGGCTACTGTTTCAGCATTGGCTATTTTTTTCACATCATCCAGACTGATATCAACCCAACCTTCTTCGTGACATAGAAATTCCTGTCCGCTGACCACCTGTGTTTTGGAATCTTTCAGTTCATATTCAGTTACTTCGCCATCAACTGAAACAATGATCTTGTTGGCCCACATCCAGTCCTTTCCATCTGTCATGAAAAATATCTGGGCAGTGCCGTTGTCCGGATAGTACCACAAGTCAAATGAGTACCCGCGGGTAATTAAAGCCGGAAAACCGTTATTCACTTCTTTTACAACTTTTCCTTTGAAAGGGTCTTCTACTTCTTGTACTGCATAAAATGCACCCATTGGATTCATTCCAGCCATTCCTTCCATCATGGAACTGCAGCTACTTAAATACAATCCAGCAGTGAGTATTATCATTTTTTTCATTTTGTACTCCTTATAGTTAAGCCAGAGGCTTTTCATAAACTAAATTACAAAAAATTACACTAAAATGTGGACGTATCTTTTATTTTAAGGGTACTACCCCCCATTTGGTATTTACAGGTTGAGATTTGGAGAAAAATTATAAGAGGCGGTTACCAAACCAAGTCCACGCCTTTCTTGGTGTAGGGGGGGACTATGTGTGTCCTTCTAAAGGGTATGTGTGAAAATTTTTGATAATGTTTGAACAAAAGGTACTACCTTAAAAACTATTACTTTTGTCGAGAAACTATATTACATATGCGGAGAAGGAGGGATACGAATCCCCGATGCTCTAGGACCATACTGCATTTCAAGTGCAGCGCATTCAGCCAGGGCTGCTTGGGCATGTGCTACACCTTTTGATCTATTATGGCCTGGCGACCTTTAAGTGGTGTAAGTTTATTAACAGGTCAGTCTTTTATCAATGAAAACTTATTGTCCACTCCTTGTTTCACGCTCCACAAGCTCGGTATATTCCCGGGCTATTTTTTAACCCAAAATTCAATTAAAAAGAGTACTCATGTCAGACACATTTACAATACCAAAACCGGTAAATGAACCTATTAAAGATTATGCTCCCGGTTCCCCGGAAAAAGCCAGTTTGCAGGCCAAATTGGAGGAGATGAGTTCTCAGGTCATTGATATTCCGTTGGTTATCGGAGGTGAAGAGATCCGCACCGGAAACACAGCTCAATGCGTCATGCCCCACGATCACGGCCATTTCTTGGCCAATTTTCACCAGGCTGGTGAAACGGAAGTGCAAATGGCCATCGAAGCTTCTCAAAAAGCGTGGAAGTCCTGGTCTAAAACGCCGCTGGAAGAACGGGCGGAAATTTATATTAACGCTGCAGATCTATTGGCAGGTCCATGGCGAGATACCATCAACGCTGCCACCATGCTGAACATGAGCAAGAATGTTTTCCAGGCGGAGATCGATTCTGCCTGTGAAATGATCGACTTCTTTCGCTTCAACCCCTGGTATGCCCAGGAACTGGCCACTCACCAGCCCATGTATTCCCCGGAACCCACCAAGAATTCGGTAGAACTGCGTCCGTTGGAAGGATTTGTGTTTGCCGTATCGCCTTTTAATTTCACATCCATAGGCGGTAACCTGCCCTCTGCCCCGGCATTGATGGGCAACGTGGTCCTGTGGAAGCCGGCCTCTAGCGCGGTCTACCCGGCCCATTTCATCATGCAGTTATTCAAGGAAGCTGGGATGCCCGATGGCGTGATCAATTTCATTCCCGGCCGCGGCTCCAAGGTTGGACCTAACGTCATGAACAGTCCGTTGCAGGCCGGCGTACACTTTACCGGTTCAACGGCGGTATTTCAGGATATGTGGAAGCATATTGGTGAAAATATTCAGAATTATAAAACCTATCCCCGGATCGTGGGTGAGACCGGCGGCAAGGACTTTTGCTTGGCCCACGAATCCGTGAACAAGGATGCACTGGTCACTGCTATGGTCCGGGGGGCATTTGAGTATCAGGGACAGAAATGCTCGGCCATGTCGCGAGCCTATATCCCCACCACCATCTGGGATAAAGTGAAAGAAAAATACCTAGCTGAAGTGGATTCTATCAAAATAGGTGATCCAAAAGATTTTACCAATTTCATGAATGCGGTTATCGATAAGTCCGCTTTTGAATCCATAAGTGAATTCATCGATTTTGCCAAAGATGCTGATGATGCCGAGATCATCACCGGCGGCAGTTATGACGATTCTAAAGGTTATTTTGTGGAACCAACGACTATACTCACGAGCAACCCCAAATTCCGTACCATGTGCGAGGAGATTTTTGGTCCGGTTCTGACAATCTATCTCTACGATCCCAATAATTGGAAAGAGACATTGAAACTTGTAGACAGTACTTCCAATTATGCGTTGACCGGATGCGTCATGGGTGAGGATAAAGATGCTGTGCAGGAAGCAAAGGTTGCCTTGACACATTCAGCCGGTAATTTCTACATCAACGATAAACCCACTGGCGCTGTGGTTGGCCAGCAGCCATTTGGAGGAAGCCGGGCTTCAGGCACGAACGATAAGGCCGGATCCATGTTCAACCTCGTACGCTGGGTATCCCAGCGAACCATCAAAGAGAACTTTGACCCACCCACGGATTATCGTTATCCTTTTATGGACGAAGATTAATGATCAAGCTTCTAAGCAGTATCCTTTCTTTTAAACAGTATTTTGGTTTTACCTAAATCTGGCATTTTCTGCACGATTTATTAATACTGTTAAGTCATATAAAAGGATGAATTCATGAAACCGATCAAAACAATCATAATGGGCGCCGCCGGGCGCGATTTTCACAACTTTAACGTGGTCTACAGGCACAATGAGCAATACGAAGTGGTGGCTTTCACAGCCACCCAGATACCTGACATTGAAGGGCGCAACTACCCTCCCGCACTTGCCGGGGCACTATATCCTGAAGGTATCCCCATTTACGACGAAAATGAACTGGAAAGACTCATTCAAGAACATCATGTGGAAGAAGTGGTCTTTTCTTATTCAGACATTTCCTATGATTATGTAATGCATATGGCATCTCGGGTGCTGGCTTTAGGGGCCCATTTTAAATTATTGGGCGGCGAACAGACCATGATCCGCTCTACTAAGCCCGTGGTATCCGTATGTGCGGTGCGTACCGGCTGCGGTAAAAGCCAGACTACCCGTAAAGTAGCTGCAGTACTCAAGGCAGCGGGAAAAAAGGTTGCGGCTATACGTCACCCTATGCCCTACGGCGATTTAGCCAAACAGGGCGTACAGCGCTTTGCCACATTGGAAGACCTGCAAAAACACGACTGCACCATTGAAGAAATGGAAGAATATGAACCCCATATTAATCAGGGCACAGTGGTGTTCGCCGGCGCTGATTATGAAGCTATTGCACGGGAAGCAGAAAAAGAAGCTGATATAATACTGTGGGATGGCGGGAACAATGATATGTCGTTTTATAAACCGGACCTGGCCATTGTCGTGACCGATCCGCACCGTCCCGGTCATGAATTAGCATATTACCCCGGAGAGACAAACCTCATAATGGCCGATGTAGTGATCATTAACAAAGTGGATACTGCTGATCATCAGGGCGTGGAAACGGTGCGTAATAATATTAAAGCAGTCAATCCAGGTGCCGTTATCATTGAAGGCGCTTCTCCAATCACGGTTGAAGATTCTGATCTCATCACCGGGAAAAAAGTGTTGGTAGTAGAGGATGGTCCTACACTAACCCATGGTGAAATGAAAATTGGTGCCGGCATGGTTGCAGCTGAAAAATTTAATGCCGCTGAAACGGTTGACCCTCGTCCTTTCCTGGTAGGTAAGCTGCAAGAAACATTTGCTCATTACCCAAAAATCGGCACCCTGCTGCCGGCCATGGGCTACGGCGATGAACAGATACAAGACCTTGAGGCAACCATCAATAATACTGAATGCGACCTGGTAATTATTGGAACCCCGATCGATTTAAGGCGAATTATTGATATTAAACATCCGTCCGTTCGTGTAACGTATGATTTGGAAGAGACCAGTACACCTACTGTGGCGGATGTGCTACAGCCCCTCTTACAATGAAAAAAACGGCCATCATTGCATTGGGCGGAAATGCCTTGTCTCAAAAGGGCCAAGCCGGGACCATTTATGAACAATTTGCCAATACCCGCGAATCCCTGGAAGAGATCATGGAATTCGTCCGCCAAGATTATAACCTGTGTTTAACACACGGTAATGGCCCACAAGTAGGCGATGAATTACTGCGTATGGATCTGACACATGACGTTGTTCCACCCTTACCATTGGGAGTATGCGTGGCTGGAACCCAGGGAACCATTGGTTATATGATCCAACAGTCGTTTCAGAATGCCTTGCGGAAAGGGAAAGTGGATCGTGAAGTGGTAACCCTAGTGACACAAGTGATGGTTCATGCAGATGATCCTTCTATTGCTAATCCCGCAAAATATGTGGGTAAACGATATACCGAATCAGAAGCACAAGCCATGGCAGATAAATTCGGCTGGACTGTCAAGGAGCAGGAAGAAGGTCAATGGCGCAGGGTCGTCCCCTCTCCTGATCCGGATTTTGTCATGCACGGGATATCCATTCGAACGCTTGTTGAAGCGGGAACCATTGTTCTCGCTGCCGGCGGCGGCGGCATACCTGTGTACAATGATGAAAACCATACACTAGAAGGCCTGGATGCGGTCATTGACAAGGACCTGACTGCGGCCAAACTGGGACGCGTGATCCGGGCCCAGGAATATTATATTATCACGGATGTGGACCAGGTTTATCTCAATTATGGTGAGGAAAACCAGGAGCCGATCCATACCATGACCAACGAAGAAGCAAATCAATACCAGGCTCAAGGCCATTTTCAAAAAGGCAGCATGTGGCCCAAAATCCGCTCCGCTATTTATTTTTTAAAGCATCATGGTAAAAAAGCCATCATTACAAATATCCATAATGTCCGCAATGCCATAAATGGCAAAGCGGGCACAACCATAGTAAAAGCATAATTAATGAAGATACACGAATACCAGGCGAAGGAGCTTTTCAGGAATTATCATGTCAGCGTACCTGAAGGGTACCCGGCATTCTCCGTTGATGAAGCTCTGGACGCCTACGACAGACTGAATGTAGAAACAGCTGTGGTCAAAGCCCAAATCCATGCCGGCGGCCGTGGCAAAGGCGGCGGTGTTAAGCTGGCCCATTCACGGGATGATGTCAAAACCCTCTCCGAGGAGATCCTAGGGATGAACCTGGTCACACATCAGACAGGACCCGAAGGAAAAGAAGTGCAGCGCTTATTGATCGAATCCGGTGTGGATATTGCACGAGAATGTTATGCAGGCATTGTCCTGGATAGAGCTGAAAGACAATTTGTTTTCATGGTATCCACTGAAGGCGGAGTTGAGATCGAAAAAGTGGCTGAGGAGACTCCGGATAAGATCATCAAGGAATGGATCGACCCGAATATAGGTTTGAATGAGGACCAGGCACGTAACCTGGCTGTATCATTGGACATGACCGGAGATCAAATAAATTCAGCTATTGAAATATTTATGGCAATTTGGAAAGTGTTCATCGAACATGATTGTTCATTGGTAGAGATCAATCCTCTGGTTGTGACCGTTGATGATAAGGTCATGGCCCTGGATGCCAAAATGAACTTTGATTCCAACGGCCTGTTTCGCCATAAAGAGCTATTGGATTATAAGGATGAAAGTGAAGAAGACCCTGCGGAACTGGAAGCCAGTCAATACCACCTGAGTTATATCAAACTGGATGGAAATGTGGGGTGTATGGTGAACGGCGCCGGTTTGGCTATGGGTACCATGGACATCATTAAACTTTACGGCGGTGATCCGGCCAACTTCTTGGATGTTGGCGGAGTAGCCAATGCAGAAACAGTGGCCAATGGGTTCAAGATCATCCTATCCGACCCAAATGTGAAGTCCATTCTGATAAATATCTTTGGTGGAATTGTCCGCTGTGACCGGGTAGCTCAGGGAGTTATCGATGCCATGGAGACCGTGGATGTGAACATTCCAGTCGTCGTTCGCTTGGAAGGGACTAACGCCAAGCAAGCTGCTGAATTATTGGAAAATTCACCATTAGAATTTTTAGTGGCCACCAGTTTGAGTGATGCTGCTGAAAAAGCAGTATCAGCCGCCACGGGAGGCGTATCATGAGCGTACTGGTTGGCAATGACACACGCTTGATCGTCCAGGGGATCACCGGGACAGAAGGGTCTTTTCACGGCAGCCAGATCCAGGAATACGGTACAAACCTCGTTGGCGGGGTCACTCCCGGAAAAGGCGGCCAGGAAGCATTGGGAGTTCCGGTATTCAATTCTGTTGCTGATGCAAAAGCTGAAACAGATTGTAATACGTCCGTGATCTTTGTTCCTCCTGCTTTTGCTGCCGGCGCAGTGATCGAAGCGGTTGAAGCCGGGTTAGACCTGGTCATCTGTATCACGGAAGGTATTCCAGCGGCTGATATGGTAAAAGTCAATCATGTCATCAAAGATTTCCCCACTCGCTTGGTAGGACCCAATTGCCCCGGGGTTATTTCACCCGGAAAAGCAAAAGTAGGAATTATGCCCGGATTTATCCATGAGCCAGGGACGGTCGGTGTGGTTTCCCGTTCTGGAACATTAACTTACGAAGCTGTCCATCAATTGGTAACAGCAGGATTAGGCCAATCCACATCCGTTGGGATCGGCGGTGATCCCATCATCGGAACTACCTTCATTGATATGCTCTCCCTTTTTGCCGAAGATGATGAGACTGAAGGGATCGTCATGATCGGTGAGATCGGTGGAACAGCTGAAGAGGAAGCAGCACAATGGGTCATCGACAATAATTTGAAAAAACCGGTGGTGGCATTCATCGCCGGACAAACTGCACCTCCTGGAAGACGGATGGGACATGCCGGCGCTATCATTGCCGGAGGGAAAGGAACCGCCGCTGAAAAAGTTTCTGCCCTGGAAGCCGCCGGTATAACTGTAGTAAGCAGTCCTGCAGATATTGGAAAAGCAATGGCAGAAACACTGAAAATATAATTTAAATTTCGAAAGGATAATTACGTGGACAATAAAACTTTAGCGATCATTAAACCGGATGCTATAGGAAATGGTTATGCCGGCAAGATAATAGATAGAATTATTTCTGCCGGGTTTAAGATTAACGCAGCCCGGTTGATGCACTTGAGCCGTGAGCAGGCAGAAGGATTTTATGCCGTCCATAAGGAAAGACCATTTTATAACGACCTGGTTGATTTTATGACCTCAGGTCCATGTATGCCCATGGCGTTGGAAAAAGAAGGTGCCGTAAATGCCTTTCGGACGTTGATCGGCGCCACCAATCCTGCTGAAGCAGACGAAGGCACGATCCGCAAGGAATTTGCAGAGAGTGTCCAGAACAACGCGGTCCATGGATCTGACTCCGATAAGAATGCCCAAAAAGAAATTGCATTTTTCTATTCAGCCAATGAAATTCTAGATTACTGAACAGGAGATAACCTCTGTTTGACCTAAAAAAATATCATTTTCTCGTTTTGTTCATACCTTTTCTGCTCACTTCGTGTGCTGAAGAAAAATTGACTGGAAGAACGGGCGAATCAGTTTCATTTTCTGCTGATATTGCTGAAGACAGCAATGACCTTGACTATATCTGGACATTGGTAGAACAACCCGATGCATCCCTAGTGAATGTAATCCATTTTCATTTTAATGAAGTCCGTTCAACTGCATCATTCATCCCGGATAAACCTGGAAGTTATGAAATGGAAGTCAAGGTCTTTCAATACGGAGATGAATTGGCATTGCAGACATTCCAGATCCAAGTTGAACAAGGAGAAAATGTACCTCTTCCCCCGCCTCCAACTACAGAACCTGATTGGTATGAAAAAGAAAGTGACCGGCAGTGGTTTGAAGAGCCAGTGGAAGAAATAAACGAGATCCCGGAAATAACTGAAGTAGCTCCAGCTATTGATAATATCGTGGAAGTAGTAAAAGAAGCTGAAATTGAAAAACCATCTCCCCCAGCAACTCCAAAACCAAAACCGATTCCACGGGGAATAAATATACCTAAAAATGAAGGCAGGTTCACCATCCAGGTTGTTTCCAAAAAATCGTTGAATGATGCAGAGGTTATTGCGGCAAAATTGATCGATTCCGGTTTCGATGCCTACATCCAAAAAGCTTACTTTAAAGAAACCGATGAAGTCTGGTTTCGTGTGCGGGTCGGCAGCTATAACAGCCGTCCTGCTGCTCTTGCAGTTGCAAAAAACATATCTGAAACTCGGGGCACATCCACTTGGGTGGATTATGTCCGTTATGAAGAATAAATAAAAGGAGAAAAAAATGGATCCAATGAAATTACATTTTGATGTACGGGATATTTTTCGTGCGCCCAGACTGGCCTTAAGCGGCAAAAAGATACTGGTATTTGTCCAGGCTTTGTTAGTTGGGTATGCCGATTACTTAATCCTGACCTATATTTCATTCGCTTTAGCAGGATATACATTTTCTGAAACATGGAGCCAGTATGGCCTTTACCCCTGCCTTTATGGCAACCCGGCACCCTGGTACGCATGTGCAGTATATTGGCTTGGAGTGATTAGTTTAGTCCTCGCAGTGAATTTTGGCTGTACGGCTGTTTCCCGAATCACATTCAAGCAATTAAAAGGGGATGAATTTTATTCCTCTGGGGATGCTTGGAAATTTGTTAAAAAGCACTGGCACCCTGTCGTGTTTACTTCCGTTTCATTCGCCTTTATATTAGTATTCTTTTTTGGACTGGCTGCAGTATTTGCCTTGCTGGGATCTATTCCTTATGTGGGAGAGTTCCTGTTTGTCATTCCCTATCTATTATATTTCTTCGGGGCAGTATTTACCATTTATACAGCAGTCGTTTTTGGAGTTTCCTTCCTCTATACTCCAGCCATCATCGCTGCCTACGAAGAAGATACCATGGGCACTGTTTTTAATTCCTATTCCATTACCTGGTCCCAACCCTGGCGGATCATTCTTTACCACCATGTACTCATTCCTATTCAAATACTCGCCGGTTATATTTTTATAAAATTCTGGGTGGCCGGATACCAGTTAATCAATTGCTTTTTTGGCTGTGATTGGTTCATGGGGTCAAAGCTCGCTAACATTGTGGCCTATGCAGCAAATGTTGTTTGCCCGGCCAATTTATGTAATGATGTTTCTGCCTGTTGTGCGGTTGCGGGCAGCAGCTGCGCTGGACTCTCCGGATGTCTATACGCGCCAAATGCTGACCTGTCAGCCATATCCGGCACAGAAACTGCAGCCGGTGTAATTTTAGCTGTTTTTCTTTTCCTGTTGATGCTTTCAGCAATTAGCTATGTCCTTTCTATCTGTTCAGTGGGTGAAACACTCATGTTTATCATTTTCAAGAAAAAATCAGATGATGACAATATCCTGGAACGCAAAGACGAAGATGAACTTGAGGAAGAAGAGAAAGAAAATGATGATGATTTTTCTACAGATAACAAGGCATCTGATGATGATAATGACACAGCTGCTGAAGAACCGACGACTGATTAGGACAGAAATTCCTCAACAATAAACCGTATGAACAAACCTCGAAAAGAGGTATTTTTCCAGACTAAAAATGAAGATTTTTCGCGCCGATCTACAAGTCGGCCTTGATAATAAGTTTTTTGAAATTTCCGGCGAATCATTAGGGTTGGACAGTGTCCAGCTTACAGAGGATAAAATTGAGTGCACCATTCATTCTGAACAGGCGTCCCGTGGGTATTACCTTAAGGGTAAGATGGCTATTGCTATACAGAATTCCTGCGACCGCTGTTTAATTGATTTTGGTTCTAAACAAGATATACCTTTTTCAATTCTTTTAACCAGCGACAGGGATTTGATAAGTAATGATGAACACGACGTTATTTATTACACTGAACAGGAAGATGCAGTTGATATCAGCCCTGTTTTAGTAGAAAATATATTACTGGATCGTCCCCTAAAAAAATTGTGCAGTGCAGACTGCAAGGGACTTTGCCCGACATGCGGTTGCAATAAGAATGAACAGGAATGTGCATGCCCGAACGAAGTTCCTGATTCACGCTGGGATGTTTTAAAACATAAATTGATTTAAATCAGTAAAATTTGGAGTAACAATGGCATTACCGAAGACACGTCTATCAAAAGCACGGGGCAGAAAACGCCGTACCCATTATAAGGCCGGCCACGTGCAGACTGCCAATTGCCCCCAATGCAGTCAAGCAAAATTACCGCACCGCGCCTGTCCCAATTGCGGGTACTACCGCGGCCGTCCTGTTGTTTCAGCAACGGAGTAACCTTAATGAAAATAGCCTTAGATGCTATGGGTGGAGATTACGCCCCCGAGGCAACGGTGCATGGTTCTCTTGAAGCCCTGCAAACGGACAGTACCTTGGAAATGTACCTGATAGGCAATGAGGATCTCGTCAAAGAATTCCTTCCTGCCAACCTGCCAGAACATATGCATTTGATTCCCTCCTCCCAAGTCGTATCCATGCAGGATAAAGGTTCCAGGGTTTTAAAGAAAAAACCGGACTCCTCACTGGTCAAGGGAATTGAATTATTGAAAGACGGTGTAGTAGACGCTTTTGTAAGCGCCGGCCATACGGGAGCTGTGCTTTCATCGGCACTATTGTTACTGGGCAGAATTGAGGGCGCAAAACGTCCGGCATTGGGCGCTTATATTCCCACGGATACAGGTGGGAAGATCATATGCGATGTGGGCGCCAATCCTGACGTAAAACCACGCCATTTAATGCAGTTTGCGGTTATGGCTTCACTTTACCTGGATCATGTAGAAAACATCAAGAATCCCAAGATCGGCTTGATCAATATCGGCTCCGAACCGGGTAAAGGCAGTGAATTATACCGCGATGCCTATGAACTTTTAAAGCAGGAATTCCCTACATTTATTGGTAATGTTGAAAGCAGGAATATATTGACATCCGCAGCGGATGTCTTGATCTGCGATGGTTTTGTAGGCAATACAATTATCAAATTTGCAGAAGGTTGGATCAGCTTGCTCAGCGAAATGGTGAAAAAAAAGATTGAAGAAAAGTTTACCTATAAACTGGGAGCGAAAATGCTTACCCCTGTCCTTGAAGCCATCAATACTCAATATGATTATGAAGAACACGGCGGCTCTCCTTTACTGGGTGTAAACGGTGTATGCATTGTGAGCCATGGCAACTCAAATGCCAAAGCGATTAAAAATTCAATTTCTGTAGCCAGGAAATGCGTTGCAGAACGACTGATTGCTGACATTCAAATAGGTTTATCTGAACATTTGGAGAATAATCAATGAAAGCGAAGATCACAGCAACAGCCCGTTATTTACCGGAAAGAACCCTTACCAATGCTGACCTGGAAAAAATGGTGGAAACGACCGATGAATGGATCCGTTCACGAACAGGCATTGAAAACAGGCACCTTGTAGGTGAAGGCGAGGCCACCTCCGATATGGGTGCCGCCATCACAAAACAACTTTTGGAACGATCCGGTAAAGCAGCTGCAGATATTGATCTTATTTTAGTAGCCACCAGCACTCCGGATTTCCAGGTTGTTTCCTCCGCTGCTTTGGTCCAGGATAAGGTTGGTGCTGAAAATGCCTGGGGCTTTGATATTGTCGCGGCCTGCACCGGTTTTGTATACGCCATGGAAACAGGCGCGAAAATGATCGAGTCCGGGCGTTATAATAATGTGATTGTAATCGGCGCTGATACCATGAGTTCCATAATTGATTATACTGACCGCAATACCTGTATTATTTTTGGTGACGGCGGCGGCGGGGTACTATTGGAACCCAGCGATAATGAGTATGGTGTTCTCGATTCTATCCTGCATACCGACGGGAGCGGCAGCCAATACTTAACCGTGCCTGCCGGTGGCAGCCTCCACCCTGCTTCGAAAGATACCATTGAAAAGAAAATGCATTATGTTTACCAGGACGGCAAAACAGTATTCAAATTTGCTGTGAAGAATATGGCCGATGTGAGTAAACAGATCCTGGATAAGAACAACCTAACAGGCGATGATATTGCTCTATTCATCCCCCACCAGGCCAATAGACGTATCATTGATGCAACTGCAGAACGCTGTGGTCTCCGCAAAGATCAGATATTGGTAAATATCAACCGTTATGGAAACACAACTGCCGGCACCATTCCCATCGCCCTGGATGAAGCAGTGGAGACTGACCGACTGGATGAAAATGATTTGCTGTTACTTGCGGCTTTTGGAGGTGGATTTACCTGGGGCAGCATGCTCATCCGCTGGGGAAGTATTTCTTGAGTTTAGCGTTCCTTTGCCCGGGACAGGGATCCCAGAAAGTAGGTATGGGTCAGGACTTGTATGAACATTCAAACCTGGCAAAAGCTCATTTTGATAAAGCCAATGAAATCCTTGGCATGGATATACAAAACATCATGTTCAACGGCCCTGACGAAACACTGAAGCAAACGCAATACACCCAGCCGGCATTGTATATTGTTGCCGTTACCATTGGCTTGCTGCTTATGGATAAAGGGATTAAACCGAACTGTGCAGCCGGGCATAGTTTGGGAGAATATTCCGCTTATGCGCTGGCGGGAGCATTTGATTTTGAAACGGGTTTATCATTGGTCAAGGTACGTGCCAACAGCATGCAGGCAGCCGGGGAAATTCAGCCGGGCACCATGGCCGCCATCATTGGCCTCGATGATGAAACTGTAGTTAATATTATGGATAATGTTACAGGCACTGTTGTCGCAGCCAACTTTAATTCTCCGGGACAAGTAGTTATCTCAGGAGCAATAGAAGCCGTAAATTCCGCTATGGAAACAGCCAGGGAAAATGGGGCCAGGATGGCCATGCCGCTCAATGTAAGCGGTGCTTTCCATTCACCCTTAATGGTACATGCACGGGAACACCTTGCAGAAATGATAGATTCCATCGAAATTAAAGATTCTATGTTACCTGTTTACAGCAACGTTTCTGCCTCTCCAGTAACAAAAGCCGAGTATATACGGCAGGCCATGATCCATCAATTAGAAAGCCCTGTACTGTGGTCGCAAACCATTACCAATATGGCTAAAGATGGCGTTGATCAATTTATGGAAGTAGGAACAGGGCGCGTGCTACAGGCCTTATGCAGGCGCATAGATCGGTCGCTGGCAACTAAGGGTGTAGAAAATTGGGAACAAATCCATGCTTGATTTAAGCGGCAAAGTGGCCCTAGTCACCGGTGCCTCTCGGGGAATCGGCAAAGCTATTGCAGAGTCATTAGCCAATGCAGGCGCCCATGTGGTTTGCGTCAGCCGCAATGCAGCCGATGTCCAGAAAGTAGCAGATACACTGCCCAGTGCATCCGCAGAAGCGTGTGATGTCTCCTCCGTAGAAGGATTTACAGAATTAATTAATAATATTATTGGTACACAAAGCCGCCTGGATATACTGGTAAATAATGCCGGTATCACCAGGGATGGTCTTATCATGCGTATGAAAGAAGATGACTGGAATATGGTGCTGGATATTAACTTAAAAGGTGCGTTTAACGGTATCAAGGCAGTCATGCGCCCCATGATGAAACAAAGGTCAGGGAGAATTATCAATATTTCGTCTGTAGTAGGGTTGACAGGCAATGCCGGCCAGGCCAACTATGCCGCCTCAAAGGCAGGCCTAATTGGACTCACAAAATCCACGGCAAAAGAATTATCCTCACGGGGAATAACGGTCAATTGCATCGCTCCGGGCTATATTGCCACGGACATGACCGCAAAATTAAGCGATGCAGTTAAAGCAGATTTAGAAAAACAAATTCCGCTCGGTCGAATCGGGAGTCCGGAAGATATAGCAAACGCGGTGCTGTTTTTGGCATCGGATGAAGCAGATTATATCACGGGACAGACCATCACCGTAGACGGCGGAATGGTCATGACTTAACAAGGAGTAACACATGTCAGCAACACTGGATAAAGTAAAAGAAGTCGTCATGGATAAGCTTGGCGTTGAAGAAAGCCAGATCACCGAAGATGCTCATTTCATGGATGATCTCAGTGCCGATTCTCTCGATACAGTCGAAATCATCATGCAGCTCGAAGAAGAATTTGGAATCGAAATTCCTGACGAAGATGCCGAAAATATCAGCACAGTCGGTGCAGCTGTAGAATATATCGACAGCAAATAACACATGTCCAAACGTCGTGTAGTCATTACCGGGTTGGGGGCTCTCGCTCCCAACGGCAACTCTGTTGCCGATTTCTGGTCCGGTTTATTAGCCGGTAAGAGCGGTATACAGCGGGTAACGTATTTTGATACTGAAAATTTCAGTGTCAGAATTGCCGGTGAATTGTCCGGTTTCAATGCCGAAGACTATTTCGACAGGAAAGAGATCCGCAAACTTGATCCCTTTTCTATTTATGGCCTTGTGACAGCAACAGAAGCAATAGAGCATTCCGGTCTGGATGTGGATGCAATTGATCATGATCGAGCTGGGGTGATTATCGGCAGCGGAGTAGGCGGTATTCAAACATTGGAAGATCAACATAAGGTAATGCTGGAGAAGGGATCGCGGAGAATATCCCCTTATTTCGTGCCTAAGATGGTCGCCAATATTGCCGCCGGGCAGATTGCCATTAAATTCGGACTGCGCGGGCCCAATTACACTGTTGTGTCGGCTTGTTCATCGGGTTCGGATGCTATCGGCCAGGCGTTTCGTAAAATTCAATATGGCGAAACGGACATTATGCTCACCGGTGGCAGTGAAGCATCGGTCACCCCCCTGACCATCGCCGGGTTTGGCAACATGAAAGCTTTGTCTGCTTCCCATAATGATGAGCCGGAGAAAGCCAGCCGTCCTTTTGATAAGGACCGTGATGGTTTTGTACTGGGTGAAGGTGCCGGCATACTGGTTATGGAATCATTGGAGCATGCCCAGGCCCGCGGTGCCCATATCCTGGCTGAATTGACTGGCTATGGTGCAACAGACGATGCCTTCCACATTACGCAACCCGCTGAAGGTGGTTCCGGAGCCGTAAAAGCCATTAAACTTGCTCTGGAAGATGCTGGGACACAGCCTGAAGATATTGACTATATCAATGCCCACGGTACATCCACTCCCTTCAATGACAAATCCGAATCAGCCGCGATCAGAACCGTTTTTGGCGCCCACGCTGATTTCCTGAAGGTCAGTTCTACAAAATCAATGACCGGTCACCTGCTAGGTGCCAGCGGAGCCATCGCAGCCGTAGCCTGTGTCAAGGCCCTGGAAAACAACAAGGTCCCCCCTACTATTAATTATACAACCCCGGACCCGGAATGCGACCTTGATTATGTTCCTAACACAGCCCAGGAGCTGAAGTGTAATACAGTTATGTTGAACGCCTTTGGATTTGGCGGACATAACGCTATTTTGGTGATTAAAGCATGGAGCGCATAGCGTGGCAGTGCTGAAGTCGCTTAAGAAACTTTTCAGTAAAAATTCATCCACATACACCCACCTAGAACAGCAGATAAATTACAGTTTTTCAGATTATACATATCTTTACCAGGCCTTTACCCATCGTTCCAAAAGCGCCAACCCTAAATATAATTACGAGCGCCTGGAATTTCTGGGTGATGCGGTCATTGATATTATTATCAGCGATGAATTGATGAGTGAATTCCCTGAGGGTGATGAAGGTCTGTTAACGCAGAAACGATCTGCCTTGGTGCAGCGTTCATTTTTAGCTTCCATGGGTTCCATGCTGAATCTCCTGGACAATTTCAACGTAGAACCGACTGTAAATCTTAATAATGATAAAGTCGCTATTAAACAGCTGGCGAATTTATTCGAATCATTGATTGGCGCCATATTCCTGGACGGCGGTATGAAACCGGCTAAACAACTTATTTTAGATACCATCTGGCAGCACCGGCATGAAGCCTGGAAAACAGTAAATTACAAGGGTTTACTTATCGAATACTGCCACGCAAAATATATAGAAAATCCCAAATTTTTAATTTCCAACGTTTCCGGTCCGGACCATCAGAAACTTTTTGAAGTCCACGTTAAAATTGGCGATGAGATTTATCCTTCAGGGATAGGGATGGAAAAAAAGTCTGCTGAACAATCAGCAGCACAAAATGCCCTAGACATTCTCCAGGATTAAGCTTTTATATCCTTGATCTGATCGCGGATCTTCGCCGCGCGTTCGTATTCTTCTCCTTCGACAGCTTCCTGCAGTTTCTTTTCCAGTGAATTCAAGGAAGGTGCCCAGTCAGCAGATTCAAGGCCTTCCTCTTCTTCCGCGCCAATATCGGACAGCATCGCCGCTTCAGACATGACATCATCCGCAACAAGAATAGGCGCCTGCAGGCGCAAGGCAACTGCCAGGGCATCGCTGGGGCGTGAATCTATTGATCTTTCGCCGATACCTTCACCACCAATTTCCAAACAGGCGTAAAAAACGCCTTCTTTCAGCGTTGTTATCTTGACAGTTTTTAATTGGCTTTCGATACCCTTGATGATATTACCGATCAGGTCGTGGGTCAGGGGCCGGGGTGTTTCCATATATTCCAAAGCCAGGGCGATGGACTGTGCCTCAAAAGCGCCAACAATGACAGGTAGACGGCGTTCACCATCGATTTCCTTGAGGATCACAGCATAACTGCGACTCGGAGGATGGAATGAAATCTTATGTACTTTTACTGCGATCATATGTGGAAAACCCTTATACTAATATAGTCTCCGAATTCAGCCAAGTTCAATACCTTTATTTTATTTTGATGATAATTCTGCTTTTAATTCTTCTATTAGCACTACCGGCGACGGATCCGTTCCATGGAGAATCGCGCACCAGTAGCTTACCCAGTCGCCGAAATGGATCAGATGCAGCAGTCGGACTTGTTCTGATGAACCCTTTACTGCAATAACGTGCTGATTTTCATTTTTCTGGCCCATGATACGCCTGGTGATGTCCTGCCTTAATTGTACCCGCTTGTGATCATTGCTATCGGTGAGCCACAGCACACTCATGTGTTTAAATAATTCAGCATTATTGTCCCAGCCCACAAGTTCATTATGGTTCATTTCCGGCAGTTCGTTATGGTAAGCCAGCATATTTGCATTTTCGCAGAATTGTCCTTTCCAGCGCAGGGCCGCAACCGCTGTACTGTCAGCAGTACCGTAAATAATAGGCAGTGTTTTATATATGTTACTGGCCAGGGCAAAGGCAGAATTAGAAGAGTCTTCCCGGGCATACTCCAACCGTTCGGACTTAAGTAAAGTTATAGTGTTATTTATTTCTTCAAATATCGAATCGCCGATCAAGCCATAGGCTTTTAAAAGGTACAGCATGGGCACAACGGAAAATGCCAGGGCAGCCCGGGGCTGGAGCCCCGCGGGTATGGTCATCATACCACTGCCATTGGTGTTCAATTTTTCTGTTAATGTACCGCCAGTAGATATTCCGCAAATCTGGGTACCTTTGGCCTGGGCGTTCGTAAATGCCGATAGTGTTTCTTCAGTATTTCCGGAATAGGATGAACAGATCACCAACGTATACTCATTCACCCAGTTGGGCAATGTATAATTGCGGTTTACAACAAAGGGTATGTTCAATTCAGATGCTATTAAAACCCGGCAAACGTCACCGCCAATGGCAGAGCCGCCCATGCCGGCAACAACAATATTTCGAATTTCAATGTCAGAATTTGTCAGTGAAAAATTTTTTCCCAATTCTATGGCGTCAGCCAAGTGGTTGGGAAAATCGTAGATGGCCTCAGCCATGTTTTGCGTATCAAGTGCGGGTGTGTCCATTAGTGTGTCCTGTTTAATACAAGGTCTGTGAATTGTTCCATATTGCCTTTATGATCACCGGAAAATACGGACAATGAATCTTTTGCCCTGCTGATAAAATCACTGCTCATTTCCCCGGCGCGCTCATATACACCTGTTTCCGTGAAAAAAGAACGCATCTGCTCACGCTTAATGGCAACATCATCATCACTACCGGCGATCTTATCCCAGCCGTCGTGTTTCCTGGCGAGGACGGTTAGAATGGTCTGTTTTTCAGCAATCACATCGCTATCCAGGCTTTTGCCCAGGTTTTCCGCATCGCTGAAAATTTCCAAAATATCGTCCTGAACCTGGAAAGCGCTGCCGAGGTTGAAGCCGAAATTCTGTAACGCTGTACATACATCATTTGACTGGCCGCCCAGGATACCACCCAATTCAGCGCACAGGCTCAACAGGGCTCCCGTTTTCTTCCCGACCATGTCCAGATACTGGTCCAGGGTTGTTGCAGCATCTCCTTCAAACTGGAGGTCAAAGGCCTGTCCTGCACATACTTCCAGCGAAGCCTTGTTATATGCCAGCACTGCCTGGACAGTATTAGCCTGAACCTGCCCGATCAATAATTGCCCCAGGGTAAAAATGCTATCCCCGGCCAGGATGGCAGCTTCATTTCCAAACTGCTCATGGACAGTCGGCTGACCGTGGCGGGTGTTATCCTTATCCATGATATCATCGTGGACCAAGGTAAAGTTATGGAGTAGTTCAACGGCCAGCCCGGCATGCATGAGGTCTTCGGGGTCCGCGTCAAAACCCCTGCCTGAAAGGTGCACCAGGATGGGGCGCAGCCGTTTGCCTTTACCGGCCAAAACATAGCGAATGGGATCGTATACAAAAGTGGGTTCTTCCGGGATGTCCAGCTTGTTCAGGTGGCGGTCTGTTTCAGACCGGATGAAGGTGATCAATTCAGAAAATAAATTAGTGTCCGGCATCCTGCTGCAGTGTTCCAAATTCAGAGAGTTTATTCAAAACCAAATTTTTTATTTCTTCCATGCGTTCATGGGAATCTGCTTCAAAGCGGCAGACAATCACCGGCTGTGTATTCGAGGAGCGTACCAGCCCCCAGCCGTCGCCAAAACGAATGCGCACACCATCGACCGTACTGCAGTCATAATTAGCGGTAAAGTACGCTACTGCTTCCTCGGCAATGCGGAATTTCTCCTCATCATTCTCCGCTGCCATACGCATTTCCGGGGTGGAATAATATTTAGGCAAGCTCTCTACCATTTCCGAGAGTGCTTGCTTGCTTCTGCTCAACATCTGCACCGCGCGGGCGGCCACATAAATGGCGTCGTCGTAGCCATAATAATCATCGGCAAAAAAGATATGCCCGCTCATTTCACCTCCGAAACGGCAGCCCAGTTCATGCATCCTTTGCTTGATAAGCGAATGGCCCGTTTTCCACATGACCGGTGTTCCGCCGTGTTTGGCGATCATTTCTTCCAGCGCCTGGGAACACTTCACATCATAAAGGATCTCTTCCCCTTCATTCTGGATCACTTCCGGCAGGAACAGGGACATGAGCTGGTCCGCCCAGATGATCTCCCCAGTCTCATCTACCACTCCCACACGGTCGGCATCGCCGTCAAAGGCAACGCCAATATCGTATTGGCCCGTTTTCATGGCGCAAATGAGGTCGGCCAGGTTTTCCTTTACGGTGGGATCGGGATGGTGGTTGGGAAATGTACCATCGATATCACAATAGAATTCGGTCAGTTCCACGTTTTCCATATTATTAAATATCTCCGGAGCCAGGATGGCACCGGCAGCGTTTCCGCAGTCCATGACCACTTTTATGGGACGCTCGATATTTATCTTATCCAGGATCATTTTTTTATACACTGCCTTGAGGTTATGCATAACCTCACTCCCCTCGCCCGTTTCATAATCTTCCTTTTCTATGATTGCACGGATATCCTGGATCTGCTCGCCAAACACAGCCTTACGTTCCATTGACAGTTTAAAGCCGTTGAATTCCGGGGGATTGTGGGAACCGGTGATCTGCACGGCGCCAAAGACGCCCAGCTCGAACATGCTGAAATAATTCACCGGTGTGGGCAGGATGCCTATATTGATCACATCCACTCCTGTGGAGAGTAAGCCGGTCTTGAATTGTTCAATGAGGTTGGGAGTGGTCAGGCGCACATCACCGCTCAAGCTGATCTCCTGGCCGCCGGCGCGTTTGACCAACGACCCAAATCCCTTACCCAGGTTTTCCACCACGTCGGGCGGGAAATCATCGGCCACCTTGCCGCGAATGTCGTATTCCCTAAAAATATATTTGTTGATCATTGTATAAACTTTCGAAGACTGATGATGAATAATAATTTATGATATCAGAAATTAAGGACATTCATTTTCAGAAAGTAACAAATCATCTTTTAATACATATAATTTGATAACTAATTCTTAATTTGTTATATGAGGCGTAAATATTTTTTCATTTGCTTGAGTTTTTGTTTATCAGTCGGGGCTGCACAAAATTCATCTAAAATAAAATTCGAAACTCCCAAAGAAAAGCAAAAACGCATATTGGCCGGTATTTCTATTTTAAGCGCTGAATATATCGCAGGTTATTCTCTCGCTTACAGTATGTGGTGGCCTGAAGGATTCAGAGCTATAAATCCATTTTCTAATATTGGAGAAAAAGAACCTTTTATTGTTGACGATCTTATTCACTCAATTGGTAATGCATCTTCTCAAGAGATCCACTATGCTATTTTAAAAACATATTTTCATATTGAATCACCCTGGCCGTCTATGATACTCACTTCATTATCCTGGTTCAGTATTGAGGTATTGGACGCCATGGAGAAACGTAATGGATGGAGATTATCAATTAACGATGAACTTGGCAATTTGGCAGGAATGGCATTATGGTATTATCGATATCAACATCCTGAAAGTCGATTATTTTTACGATTAGGGTTTCGACAATGGGGTGAAGCATCCGATTATATAAAAAGTTTGCCTTTATTATTTACGGATCGAGATGCATATGGCCGAAAACATAATCACGATAAGTATGCTATCCTTAAAACGGAATTGATCTACTTATTCGAGAATAATTTTTATGCCGGTGCAGCAGTTTCACGAGCTTCTGCAAATAGTTCCAAAAATGTATGGGGATTGACTATTGGCTTGGATATTTCAAATATTTTGAATCAATCCACGCAAGGGTGGTGGAATAAGCCAATAGGATTTTTTCAACGGCATTTTACTTTGAATTTAAGTTTTACATATTGGGATGATGGAAAACTCACACCAATTTGATCTAAAGATTATTTAGATTTTTTATCTACTTCCTTTTCAACCACTTTTACGAACGGCATGCGTTCTTCCAGTTTCCCTTCGCCGAAATAAAGAACCCCTTTTACGATTTTGGCCGGGAGCTGAATCCATTCATCAGAATCGGGATATAAGAGCATTATGGACTTGCCCCGCATCTTCCATTTGGCGTCCTTGCCATCGGGATCGGTCATGGTGCCATCCTTGCGATATTCCATTTGCAAGTTAAACTGTTCTTTCATCATTTTGACGGCCATTTCCTGCATTTCCTTATCCATGTCCTGAAAGGATGAATCAGCGGCAATTATTTTATCAATGAATGCCATATCCACTTTCCATTTGCCTACGAGTTGAGAACCGCTGGCGAACATGAATGTTACCAGTACACTTAATGCACATATTTTAAACATATATTTCATCATTTTCCTCTTTCTTATGACCCCGCAAGGCCTCTGATTATGTTAATTAGATTACCTTAATTAGGTAAAAAAAAATAATTAGAATATTGTTAAAATGCTATTAAATAAATATATAACGGCGATTCAGGATTTATTTAGTGTATTCGTTTTATTTAAAATTGATAAAAAATTATTTCAGCATTGAAGAAAGATTTTTTCTCAACACTGCTGATGCGGTAAGCAATCCTGAAAAGAGCGCGCTGGTTACACCCACAGTCGTTACATCCTGGCCGGTAAGATAAAGATTCTTTATTTTCGTCCTGGGCCGCAGCCATTTTTGATGAAAGCGCTCGGAGGTATGACTAATACCATACATTTCACCCCTTTGATAATTCGCCAGGGAATTAACCGTCAAGGGTGTGGAAAGTTCAACATATGCAAGGGCATCCTTTGCCTGGGGAACGTGTGTATACACAACATCAAGAATCCTTTGTGACAGTATTTCTTTTTCATTTTCATACTCCTCACCCCGTTTCTTCCAAGGCAGGTCCTGCCATTTTGTATACCAATCCCACCTGGCGAGAGTGATCGCTTCTATCGTGGCATAACCGGCGTGATCTTCATCCCAGGCATCGTCTTTCGCTGACGGAAAGGAAACATAAACCACAGGAAAATCCTTTTCAGCATCATTGATGAATTCCCGGACATTTCGATCATGGTCATAACCGGGATATATCCACAGGTTAGTATTAGTGAGATTTAATTCTTTAGCAGACTTATTTAGTCCTATATGCAGGCAAACATAACTTTCCGTTTGTTCAATGCTATCCAGATCCGCAAGTGGTGATTTTTCGAAACTCCCATTTTGCAGGAGGCGGTTAAAGGTATTGATAACGCCGGTATTGCTGATGATGACTGGTGCTTTAAGAACATCTCCATTTTCCAGTTCCACTCCAACTGCTTTTCCTTGATGAACAACAATTTTTTGCACATCTGCATTGACAGCCAGGTGTCCGCCGTTCTTTTCAATAACGTCGGATACGGTTTCAGCAATTCGCCGCGAAGATCCAACGGGATAATTGCCGCCATCGAGATAGTGGCGGGCCACAGACGCATGCATGGCAAAACTGCTCATTTTGGGCGGCAGGCCGTGATCGCCCCATTGCCCGGTTAATACACCTATGAGTTCAGGATTATCAGATAAACTGCTTATTACATCATAGGTTGTACGGTCAGCAAACTTGAAAAATTTACCTGTCATAAAAGGATAAGTAATATTTGCAAGTATACCTGGCAGTGCTTTGTTGGCGAAATAAGGACGGGCACTGCGGACTGCTTCATCCAGGTAATTCAAATAGGGTTGGATTGCTTTTTCATCATTAGGGAAATAACTTATCATATCTTCCACAAACTGTTCCCGGGGAGCCACAAAATTGTAGCTTTGATCCGGGAAAATGATACGGTCATAATTGTCATCCATACGCGACCACTGCAACTGGCTGTCGGAAATGAGGTCGAATAGCTTGCGAGCCGCGGACCAGTTATTATGCACTTCACCTATATAATGCAGTCCCACATCCCATTCATAGTTATCACGGCGGAACGTATGTGTCCAGCCACCGATCTTGAAGTGCTTTTCCAGGACCAGTACACGTTTACCGTTCAGGGCCAACAGAGCTGCCGTGGTAAGGCCGCCCATACCAGAACCAATGATTATAGCATCAAAGGCATCATTAGCTAAATCAGATCTGTAAATGGTCCATTTTTTCATAATAGCAACATTTTAATAATGGAAAACTATCAAGAATATGTTTCGAAAAATAATATTTTTAATTATTACGAAAGTTTAATAGAAGATCTATACTCACCACAATTATTAATATACTTGAATCGATGGCCAGGAGAGAAAATTTATGTTGAGAAAAAATCGGTAAATCAGAGTTTAGTAGTGATTAATCTTTTAAGTCTAAACTGTACAATATTCTGTAAGCCGATCTTGTGCTATCTCGCCTTTGTCAGTAATAATGTGGTCTACAAGGTCCAATGATACAATATCGCTGGAATGGGAAATGAGTGTATAATCTAATCCGCCAACATTTTCAGATTCTTCTTTCAGGTAAATATTCTGATGCCTGGAAAAGGTGGGTGTAATCTCCAAAACAGGTGCAAACAGGTAGATCGGCAATTGATGTATATGGCATTCACTGACAATATTGGAGGTACCACTGTCGCTGACAAATTTACCGTCTGACGTGATAGCATAGGCGCCTATGAAAAGTTTGTTGACCTTATCAAAAAAGTGAATAAGATCCCACTCTGGTATAACGGTATGCTTGATACTGTTCTGTTTCATAATATTGATCACCTGTTTGGTCTTGGTCGCATCCTGCTTTAAGATCAGTACTTCAAATTCCTTACCCATCTTTTTCGCTTCCGGCATGAGCAGTTCCACCGGTTCTTCAACCGCATGGAGAACAATAAAATCACCGTCTTCAATATGATCGAGTCCCTGCCTGGCCAGTTCACTCATATCATACTCCAGGCGCTTGATAAGGTTTTCAATGATCTCGATCGATGCTGATTTCATGGTGTCAATATTTTTATCTTTAAAGTATTCCTGTTTTTCAAGCTCCTGTTCAAAAAGAATAATCAGGTTATCTATAGGAAACATCCGCGGCTGGCTATTGGTAATAATGGAACATACGTCCTTTAACTGGTGGGTGAATATATCGGCTGCGCAATCCAGGTCATTGATGGCTTCAATGATGGCCCGCAGTGTTATCAGGCTTGTCTTAGAGGAAGAGTAGAATTTGACAATATCCCTAAACAGGTTGTCCAGAATTATTTGATCTTTGGTACTCATAGGGAAATCCGCAGGTAAATGACGAGGTAAATTGAGGCGATAGCCAGAGATATCAGGGCAACGATGAGCCCTTTCTTCATAAAATCAATGAATGATATTTCGACGCCGTATTTTTTGGCAATACCGAGAGATACAATATTGGCAGAAGCGCCGATCATGGTAATATTGCCGCCCAGACAGGCGCCCAGGGCCAGGGCCCACCAGAGTATGTCATTGGGAATTGGATTACTTTCCAGCAACAGGTGGATAATGGGAATCATTGTTATCGTAAAGGGGATATTATCCAGGAAACCGGAAAAGATCCCGGATACCCACAACACCATCAAAACAATAACGTAGGGGTTGTCACCGACATTCATGAAAACGTTATGGGCGATCCATTCGATGACCCCATACTCTTCCAGGACGCCCACCAGGATAAACAGGCCGGTGAAAAATAGCAGCGTGCTCCATTCCACTTCTTCCAGAACGTGCTCCACGTTTGCCCGGGTAATGATCAACAGTACCATGGCCATACCCAAGGCTACTACACCCGGGGCCAGCCCGGTGATTGTTTGGGTAATGAAAAGCAGGATAGCCAGAAACAAGCAAGCCAGGCTTTTAATCATTAGTTTCTTATCAATGGTGATATTGGCGAATTCAAAACGGATCTTTTCCAGCAGAAGCTGTACTGACACTAATTTTGACAAGCTGGTATTAATCGGTTTGAATTCAACTCGATTAATAAACCAGATATATGCCAATACAACAATAAAAACTGGAATCACTGTCGGGGTCAGGTTCAATATAAATTGATTAAATGACAGCCCGACCTTTGAACCAATGATCACATTGGGCGGGTCGCCGATCAGGGTTGCCGTGCCGCCGATGTTGGAAATAAACACCTGGCTCAACACATAATTCCGGGGATTAAGTCCCATGCCCCGGGTCAGCTCAATGATAATGGGAATAATGATCAATACTGTGGTGACATTGTCCAGGAAAGCAGACATCAGTGCCGTAACGATGGAAAATAACACCAGTATTTTAACGGGGCTTCCTTTGGTGATTTCAGCGATCCTTACCGAAACAATGGTGAAAAATCCGGATTTTTTGATCAGGCTGACCAAGATCATCATTCCTGTGAGCAGCATCAGTGTCTCAAAATCAACAAATCCCACCGCGTGGTGCTCGGTCGTAACCCGTAAGACAATCAATACTCCCACCCCAGCCAGGGCGGCGGCGGCTTTATTTACCAGTTCAAATGTGATTGCCGCGTAAACTACCAGGAAGACAAGGATAGGTAAAAGAGCACTGGAATGTTGTGCGGCGTGTTCCATAAATAATTAAACTATGCGCAGTAAATAAACGTAATCTTTAATCTTTTTGCACAACTAATACTGGGCAGGATACGAGATTTGTAATTCCTTCATCTACAGAATCCATAATGTTGGCTTTGAATTCGCTCATTTTGCGGTGCCCCACGATTAAGAGATCAATATCTTTACAGTGTTCTACAATCGTCCTGGGCACGCTTGCGCCCTCGGCAATGATAATCTCAAGAGTGTCCAGAATATTTGCAAAACCGTATTCCTTGATCTGGGCCTGGAGTATTTCGGCCGTTATTTTTTTCGGGCTGTCCATCATCATGCTCATTTCCCCGGCGTGGGGATCATTTACATGGATCACGGTCAGCCGGGCCTGCATTGAGCTGGCCAGCGAGTGGGCCTGTTCAAGGAGCAGCTGTTCACTGCTGTCGCCCATCAATGATACCATTATTTTATTATAGTGACCCATTTCTTATTTTATTTATTCACGCAGCTATGCTTCATATTACATAATAATGTTTGAAATGCCAAAACGGAATCGGGTGTTATTTTAAAAGAACCAATTTCCCTGACCCCACTGCCCTGCCGGTGCTGATGCGGAACATATAGACGCCGGAACCCAGCGTGCGGCTGCTATCATCGCCGCCATCTTTTCATAATTCCATTTTCCTTTTATTCAAGGGTTAATAAATGTTCTGACATGAAATTTTTGGCAAACTCGAAAGCCGCTTTCCTATAAACAGGATTTCCTCCGTATGTGGGACCCCGATCTGCGCAAAAAGCCAAGGCAATCTTTTGCCTGGTGGGAGTGATCATAGGGATATCCAGAAAATTCATAAGGACAGCACCGTCCACCCGCATATTAAACCTGCAATCGGTTAAGGAATATCCTTTTTCATCCACGACAGGCGGTGCAATTCTGTCAAATGAATGGTGGGAGTCAGGATATACGGTCAGATCCACGTTAACACCTGCAGACTGCATTTCAGACACCAATTCCTCGCAAGCTGCAGCCGGTGTCCAGTTGTCCAGTTCACCAATCAAGATATGTATGGGAGCATCAGTAAAATCCAATACGTCCGGTTTAGTAAAACAGGGAGGATAAAAAGCCAAGTGAGCGGCAAATGACACTTTTTCTGTTATGGCACGTTTTAGTGGCTGCCAAGCCGAAAACAGAGTCACTCCACCACCCAGGCTCCACCCTGTAATAGCTGTCCTGTCAGCATCAATTCGCGGGTCTGTACTCAATGTCTCCAACGCGCGATAGGCATCCAGAATCATCATAGCATGGGTCACTGAAATCTGCTCACCCACCGTAGAGGTCACATTCCTGCTTTTAAAACTTTGGAGCTCGAAGGTGGCCATGCCCAAATCTCGATACATTTCCATGTACTGCAGATGATGTTCTGACCAGCCCTTGCTGCCGGCAACTCCCATGACCAATGGATATGGTGCTGAACCTGACTCTTCAGGAAATCGCAATATTCCGGTCACTTCCTGGCGTTCCAGGTTTTCCAGGTCTGTGATGACATGATAAAAAGAAAAAGGATTGGCACTGGAAAAGCTGACCACTTCATGATCCATTCCATAACAACAAACCAAGAATAAACATATCCATATTCTTCTTATCATAACTGTTAAATACATTTCAATCCATTGCCTTTACATCATCTTAATCATATTCACGTTCACCGGTGTTCGAATTTTTTAAAGAGGGCTGCAAAAGAATGTCATAGTCTAATAGCTGCTTTGGTATTAGGTGACTGTTGGCGATAAATATGACAGCCCCTATTAAAAAAGAGCTATTTTTTATTTTATTATTCTTTGAAAATATTTTATACACAGAACAGAAAGAATGTCATGATATCATCGTAGTCTTTTGCCCTGTACCGCACTGTCTTTGGGCTCACGGACTCTGCTCCAGGATACTGGGATGCCCGGTATGCAGCGGTCTGTTGCACATAGCGGATGGATAGTTCAAACTCATCCGGAAGAGGCCAGGCGTTGTTTTTTTCAACGGATTTAATGGCATCACAGACGGTTTTACGGATATCCCTGAGGGATTTTTCCGGATGAATGCTGATGGTGGAGTCCCCTACGCCTTCCATGGTGACAAAGGTAGCAGTGCCCGGACTTACCTCATTCACTTCCCTGCACAGTTCTTTGTCCCCGGACACAAACGCAATTGGCACTCCGTGTTTTGCACCTATATATCCATGAAGAAGAAATTCCGACGCTTCTTTCCCGTTGATGAACATTCTTTCGATCTTTCTTGATGACCAGGTATGAGAGAGAGGATTTCCACCTGAACCTGCCCGGGAATGAAATCCCACCATCATGAGAGCGTCAAAGGTCCCGTCCAGTTCCTGGACCATGGCATAAGGATGCCCGCTCCAGCCCCTGATGAGCTCCGCCTCTTCCGGCAGGTCTGCAGGGAGGATATTTCGTCCGGTGTAATGGGCGTCCTTTACCAGGATCTTTTCTGCACCGGCGTCCAGGGCACCGCGGCATGCAGAGACGACCTCTTCGGTCATCCGTTTCTGAAACTGGGCATAATCGGGCTTTTCCGGGTCCACTTCATTCCAGTGCGTAACACCTGTTATTCCTTCCATATCAGCGCTTATATAAACTTTCATGGCCAAGTTAATATCTCATTATTTCTTCAGTTTCATCTATTCAATTTATCCTCACACTTCCCCAATCTTATAACAATGTTATCACATCCCACAAACAAAAAAACCCGCTAATGGGTTTATCCTAATTCCTTCACAGCTCTCCAGGCCTGCTTAATAGCAGCGTGTGCATACGAACTTGGGGCTGAGTCGATATTCGCTATAGTAATTCTACCAAAGGGTTGCCGACCTATTTTTGCCATTCCGCGCAAGTCCGAGTCATAAAGTCTGGAACCACTATACACATAACCATGGGCCCAGCGATTCACCGTAATACTCTCAACATCCCTATCAAATTCAAATAACCCTTTCGGTAACATTCCACTTAGATGGGCTCTAACTTCATTTTCATAATCTTCCAATTGCAGATTAATCATCCTGTATCGCGCTTCACGGAATTGTTCAATTGGTGGTGTACCTGCGAAATCTCCAAAAGGACAAGCTATCATCTGAATGGCACAAGGATCGTTTGGGGTTTTTGTGAATTCATAACCGCCCATACTCACGGGAAAGTCCATCATCACCACCTGGTGCATATTGCCTGGTGACATCGCCATACCCATTTCGATTTCCTTTATTGCCCTCCAGTTCTTCAAGCCCACAGTTGTGTATTGCAACGGTATCTTCACACTGCGTCTTAATGCCGCGTCCTGCTCTTTTGGAAGATCAGAAACAATATGAGGGATCATCCTGTTGTAACAGGCCATCACTACGCCTTTGGCTTTTACCTGATAAGAAGTATTGTCATTAATATAGTTTACGAAGACATCACTCGAACTATTGGGATCGCTACCATGCTTTACATTAACAACTGTGCTGTTTAATCTAATTTGAACAACATTGCTGGATTTGTCCAACTCAGCATAATTGAATTTGGATGTCACAATCTCTTTGGCATTGTCACCAGTACCCACATTTGGAATCATCTTTTTCACCAGCATACGTGCAATAGTCGCATTGCCATCAGGAAAATGATGAATGTATGGGTCTTCTTCTGCGAATAAATTTCCGTGTTCCCTTACTTCTGTTTGGAAAGCCTCCTCGCCCATAAGATCTTTCCATGTGGGTACGGGATCAAATCCCAATGCCCCACAATCTATAGCCTCCCCAATCGACAATACATCTGCTCCTCCGCCAGCCCAGTCGGAACATGAAGTTCTGGCCATTTCCAGTACTCCCGGATCATCAACCCTCAAATTGGTTTTGAGATAATCGAAATAGGAACGGGAATAAATATAGTCCTCCAACTCCTCCCTGGGCACGTCGAGTACATGGAGACCGCCATTCAAAACCCGGAGTAGCTGTTCTTTACCCTTTTCGCTGAGAGGCGCTTGTTGGACAGCCTCTTCATGTGAAATTTCCGGACGTGGAAGCCCTTCTACCCACCATGGATAGTTGCAATATGGATGCTTTACCACCTTGTCCTCTCCAAACATTTGTTTGTTGAAATAGGTGATTGCACCAAGCTTATTCCTCTTATAGAAGTTGACATCATAGGCTGTCTTAAATTGGTCCAGATCTATGCCTATTTCCTTCAACAGAGTGAGCACGAGTTCACTTCGTGCATGTGGACTTACAAATGTCTGTGAGCCCCCATTTGTCAATCGGAGGTCGCCGTTGATCATGTGCTCATTCCGCCTGGCATGACCACCAAAGTCATCATGATTGTCGAGTATCAGCACCTTCTTGTCTTTTCCATGTTCTTTCTGAAAAAAATATGCAGCGGACAACCCACTGATCCCTCCTCCAACGACAATGAGATCGTACTCTTCTTTCAAGTTGGTGGTTGGCCCCCAATCTGATTTGTTTCCCCAGGCCCGACTGTGTGCGTGGATGTTTGAGCCGGGTTGACTTCCTCTAAGTCCGGTGAGCGCTGGCGGATAGTAGGATGGCTCTAAAGCAGCCAAAACAGCGTCAGAGGTACACCCAAAAGGAAGCATATAAGCTCCGGCTGCCATTAGTGTTCCATTAATAAAATCTCTTCTTGTTATTTTGTTCTTTTTAGACATAATTGACTTTATTAGACTCTAATTAGATACAAGATATTATGGGTGGTTTAAAATCAGATTCCACATTAATTATTATTTCAAATTTTTTCCGTAGTACAAAAAACCCCGCTGCTGCGGGGTTTGATGATTTATAGATATTTGGTTTCTAAAACCAGCCAAATCGTATAAGTGATTTATTGGCACGAAGGGAAAAACCAGCCGCAAGAAAAATTAAGGAAATAGAAACATAAGGATGGAAACGATTATATGTTTGTACTCCAAGTATTATTGCTGTAATAACAAAAAATAGACATACTGTAGCTAATTTTTTTCGTTGCAATCTGAATGGTGCAAGTTTTTTTGATAATTCTTCAGGGGCTGGTTCACCAGGTGATAATGAGATTAATAAATTTTCAATTTTTGGTTGAATGGAAAAATGAACATATGAAAGTAAACTCATCAAAAGTACTAAAATGAGTGTTTTTACCATTAAGATCCAGTTAGTCAAAATGGCTGTTAAGCCCGGCCCTAAAAATAAAATAATTGCCCCAGAGATTAAGACTGACCACTGAAATACGAAGCAGCGAATAGCTCCTCGTTGAATGATATTTTCAAAATAACGGTCTGTTCCATAATTCAAAGATGGCCCCATAAGAGCCCTTTCATTTACGATAATTAAATTGAATAACGGGATTGACATAAAGACAAAACTAATAACATGTAAAAATTTTGCTATGTTGTAAATATGTTCCATTTGTTTCTGCCTCTTGTAATAGGACAATATAATCTACCCATTATTCCACAAACAAAAAACCCCGCTGCTGCGGGGCTCTTGCTTAAATCCTTTGGTTGGTTTATTTCAATAACACCATCTTTTTGGTCTGGACAAATTCCCCTGCTTGGATATTATATAAATAAACTCCTGCACTCACCGGCTTGCCGTAGTCATTGGTGGCATTCCAGATAACTGATTTAAAGCCAGCATCCTGGGTTTGGTTAATAAGCGTCTTAACCTGTCTGCCCAGCAAGTCATAAATAATAATGTTTACGTAAGCTTGCTCCGGTAGATCATAACGCAGTGTTGTCGTTGGATTGAACGGATTTGGGTAGGCAGGATATAAAGTGTATTGATGAGGAATTGAAGTATCCTTTGCGGTAGATAAAACATCAGAATACATGTTAAAAAATGTAAGAACCCGCTCATTATAATCAGCGAAAAAGGAGTGGTCCGCTGTAATGACCTTGATCTGATCCAAAACATGGCGGATTGTTAAAATGTTCAATGTACCCAAAACTGAAAAGGTATCTGGATTGGCCATATAAAGAGACTGGATAGAATCGTCCAGGACAGTGAAATAATGATCATTATCTATAAATCCCATGGTAAGTAATTCAGAGAACAGATCGTTGGATAAAGTGGTGTCAATTCCCGGGATGCGGGCGAAGCGCTGGGGATAAGCCGGGGAGTGGTCCAGTTCATAAAATGCGCTGGGAATGCCCCGGGACTGAAGGAAATCAAAATTCATGTGGGCCGCCCAATTGCCGCCACCCAGGGCCGGGTCATATTTTGCCGGACAGAAAACAGTTGGTGTTTCAGTGACCAGATATAGTGCTGGTGGAATGCCCTGGGCGCAATACATGGCGGCTGCGCTAAAATTCAGAGCATGGGCAACAACGGAGGAAAAATTCCCGCCATTAGAGACACCTGCAGAATAAATGGGATCTTGAGCATTTATACTGCCGCGAATGGTAAAAGTGTCTATCAACGCCTGGATATTTGCAATATCAATATTCTCTTCTATAGTCAATGAATCAAGAAGCCAGCGATTAAGGCCAGTGTTTAACGTTGCATTTTCCGATTCAGTGATAATAATGCCATATCCTTTTTGCAACGCATCTTGGGAAAATTGTATTGTTTCGACTCTATCGGCAAAACCTTCCGCATTACCACTCTCACCATGAAAAAAGAAAATCGTGCCGGTGGAATTTTCCGGGAATTTGTAATATACATTTTTTGGATTTTCAGCACCCTGGATGATTTCGTATTCGAAATCAATTGGACCGGTGGAATCCTGTTGGGCATAGAAATACACGTCATTATCCGGCATAATGAAAGTAGTATGCCATTCCTCGGTATCAGCCAGTAAAGAGGTATCCCCAATCCAACCCTGGAAGGTCATAGTTACCGGATCCAGATCAGACCAGACGTGCACTGTATCACCGGGCATATAAATACCTGACGTATAACCGTCATTTACCCAGGCCCAAGGGCCTTCCGGTTCACCACTTATTTCATCCTTTATGAAACTGGACCAATTACATAACTGTCCCACTGAATTAATCCAGTAATCCAAATCATTTTCCACAACTTGGGGTGAAACATTGCAAGTCGCAATTGACATATCCGCCAACACCCATTCATTGGAAATGATGTGCCAGCTCCATGGTTGGTTAAATCCGCCGTCACCGTAATCCAGAAAACCATTAATATGCAGCAGGCGTTCTTCTTCGGGCAGCTCCAGTTGGGCCTGGCATTGATCGATCAGATCATCATTGTTTGTAACGACAACATAATCAGATTCATCTCCGGCGCCATGGATCCCAACCGTGAAATAAGCATAACTACTATCAAAGCTTGGGTCACATGAACTGGTGTCGGTCACTGTACCTTCCGCTACAAAATTTTGCCAGAATTCTCCTACGGTTCGCGATGGGAACCAGGAAGATGAATCTACGGTGCCATCATAACAGTCCCATGAACCAATGACCCAGGTATCCTGGTTGCCAAGCCAGCCCATCGTATCCTGTAGCGTATTCAAGGAGATCGGTTGAAAAACATCCATGGCATCCGGTAAGCGCAGATCAGCCACGGTATTAAAAAATGAGTCCAGAAAAGGATAATCCGTTACCTGTGTATGACCCGCATTTTGCTCCATGGCCAGGATCCATTTCGCACCCAAAGGACGATGATCTAAAAAAATACCAGTAAGATTTTCGATACGGTAAGGGGGATCATTTTCAGCAACGAACATGAGCCCCGGAACCTCAATGGCAGCTCCTGCATCCGTGGTATCATGATAACCGCCTTTTTGGGTGATAAAGCCCAGCATACGTTCCGGGATCCATTTGGTAAAATGATAACCAAATTGACCGCCCCAGGAATAGCCATTAATGAAAAAAGGGATAAAGGATATTTCATCATGACTGAAAAGCACAGCGAATGAATCCATGGCAGCAATCACCGCATCACCGATCCCCGTATGCATGTGCATGTTAAAGATATGAGCGCCCATCAAAGCGAAATCCTGGTTGCTGGCCAATAGCTGGTAACTCGAGTCATTTACGATGTTCCGAGAATCACCATTATTATGGTGCATGAACCAGTAGATACCACGAAGCGTATCCGTTGAATCATTGACCCACATTCGAAAATCAGCATAATTGTAACTGGCTGTATCATGCTCCAAAATGGATACATCATGGATCTCAGCGTGGACAAACCCGATCAAAAAAAGAATGTAGAAACTTTTTTTCACAAAGTTTATGTACTTAATAGTTTCCTCGCAGTGCTGGATTTACACTTTGTTTTAATATTTTATTCTCCTTTCATTATATAGCAGCTTTAACGAATCTCTAAATGGATTTTGCGGATAATATTTATTAAGCAGTGTCATATATTTAACACCATCTTGAATGTTATTTAGCTGATAACTAAAACGGGACAAATTTGCTAAAATCTTTTGCGACCTGGGGTAGCGTTTTAATCCACGTTTTAACAGAATAATTCCCTTTGCGCTGTTATCCTGCTCCAAATGCAAATGGGCAGCATTGATTATTCCATCATGGTCATCCGGGAAGAAATGGAGGAGTTGATTATACGCTGCCATTGCTTTTGACCTATCTTGCATACCAAACTGGTATAGGATTGCTTTTTGGAACAGTGCCGGTTGATAACTGGAATTTAAATCCAGGATTTTTTCACAATATGCCAGCGAATGTTCAAAGTCCTGAATTTCATAATAAAGATATGAAAGTTCCAGCAGGGTGAGAATATCATTAGGGTATTCTGCCAGTGCTTTTTCAAAATATCGTTCTGCTTCCAGATAATTAATTAACCTGAAATAAGTTTTACCGAAAAAGAGATAATACTCCGGATTTGGTTCAAAATATTTGAGATCAGTCTTCTCCAAATTTTTGAACTGCTTGAGCGCGGCATCATAGTGTTCCATAAAATATAAAATGGTTCCATATAATTGCTTTTCATTTGGTGTTAAAAAGACCTGTTTTTTCATTAAACTGTATGCCAGGCTTAAAGTATCGGAGCGTACCCGTACGCTGCCTATACTTTCCCTGTATTTCCGGAGGAATGTTGCGGCACGTTGCTTTTCCCATTTGGATTGGCTCTCAGGTACAATATAGTCTAGATAGCTTTTGCTTAATCCTGCTCTGTATTTAGTACTATTTTTATCATATACCTTGATCCAATGCTCGGTTGGGCTAAGGTGCGGAATATCCGCTGATTCTTTTCTGGGCATGTGGCAGGCAGCGCAGTCTTGATTGTCTTGGTGATTTTCGATTTTTGTCAGTTCCTTGGCATGGCATTGCAAACAGGGTTTATTAAGTTGATTTATCGTTTCGGAATATTTTTGATGGGGATCGTGGCAGGTGATACAAGTAATACCACCTTCAGTAAAACATTTGCTCAATGATAGACGGGAAGAGTGTGCTGTAAAATTGATCATTCTATCGTCATCTTTTTCCAGGAAATCAACCTCCTTTTTGCTATGGCAGTCATAACAGACCATGTCGTCCTGATCCTGGTCTTTGGCCGGGTTGATGATTGCCCGGAACCCCAGCATGCGCTTTTCATTGTGTCTTTCAATATGCAGTGATCCCGGCCCGTGGCATTTCTCGCAATCGATACCATAATTAATTTTTAGAAACCGATTGATTGAATGAGTTTCAAAAGTGGACTCTTCAGTGTGGCAGTTGATACACTTTTGTAAAGTCTCTCTAAAAAAGCGCATATTGTATTTTTCATAACCCGGGCTTAAATCCCACTTGCTCTTTTTTGTGTACCATGTTATCGGCAGTTCAAACAGATAGCCGTTATTATTCATAATAAATGATTTGGTGTTATGTCCAGACCCAATTACATAATCAATCTTGAATGCAAGCTCATGAATTAATTTATCCTTTTCATCATAGCGTTTTTCTGTCATATAAAATTCAGAGTCGTGTTTTTCAATTGCATAATGGAAATCATTTTTAGGATCATATACGCTGCTTGATTCAATTGGCAGATCAGTGTGTTGGGCAGACATTAAACTGAAGGATGTGCCCATTTCGCTTGCCGTGTATTGATTGTAGATGCTTGCGTGGCAGGGGCGGCATGCTGCACTTCCGACCTTATGTGCATGTTCCGGCCAATTATAATGATTTAACTCAAACTGTTGCCGCTCAAAATAAGCTGTGATATTTATGTAAATAAACGTCAGGGCCGCAACGGCAACGACAAACCGCATTTTCTTATCTTTCGGCAATACATGCAAAACCGAGTAAATAATTGCGCTGATCGGTATAATGTATAATAATGATTGGTAGCGATCATTGATGAACCAGACATCAGCCACCTTTGGCAATATGTTTATGTAATAAAGTATAAATGACAGGATAATAGCAATGTAGAGCGCATCATTCCTTTTCAGGAGTTTATCAATGCCTTTGAAAACAAGATAACTAAACAATGCCAGTGCAAAAATTTTAAGATAGATGTAATAGAATAATTCATTGGGATGAATAATGTAAAAGCCAACGATAAATCCGGGGAAAGAGTAAATAAACCAGAGAAATTCCGAATTATACTGGGTAATCTTTTCCTGGTCGTTGACGTAGAGGCGCGGGCAGTTTGATACACACAGGTCACAAACGGTACAAACTTCCGGGCGCCGGTTTTCCGTATTGAACTGTCCATACAGCATTTCTACTGGCCGTATCGGGCACAGGCCCATGCACCAGCCACTTAGACCGGAATTAATCCACCCGAAGCCCAATGACAGCAAGAGTAATACAAGCAGAGTATAAAAACTGATTTCACCTTCGATATTAAAAATGAAATAACGTGCCGGTACTAGCAGGTACAGTAAAGCTATCCCGGACAAATTTAAATATTTGGTTTGGCGTCGATTTAGATACCTGTCACTATTAATGCCCAGACGTTTGGGCAGTGATTGCACAAATGCCAACGGACATAGCGCCGTCCATAGATTTGGAATCAGCAAAAAGATTGCCGGGGCTAGCGGAATAATAATATACCAGATTACCTTTAATCCCAAGTCAGCGTCAATATAAAGCAGCCATATCGTCAATACGAAAAAAGTAAAAGCAACAAAGGATAGCAGCTTAAGTATTAATGCAGATCTTTGGTTATGATGATTACCATCAAGTAGTTTTTTCATCGAGCTCACCAGGAAAAATGAAAAAAAGAAGGATTAGAGTTTATAGTGAGCAATGGGTACATGTTAGTAACGATATAACTTGCCTTGCCCTACAATTGACTAGCTATATGCGCTATTTTCTCCCACGCTCTTTGCACATGCTTACGTTCAGTAAATGTCTGGCCAATACTGAAGCGCAGGGTAAATTTTCCGTTTAGACGAGTGTGGGTGAGGTAAAGTTCTCCGCTTTCATTTAAGGCGTTCAGCAGTTTTTCGTTCAACTCATCACCGCCTTTGTGACGATAGCAGACAAGGTTCAAATTTGCTGGTACCGCCAGCTCAAAGTCAGAATGCTCTTCTATCCAACTGACAAATTCCTGGGTCAGTTGCACATGCTTCCTTACGTGGTACTGCAGTCCCGCTACACCGTAGTGGCGGATGACAAACCATAGTTTTAGAGCCCTGAACCGCCGGCCCAGGGGAATGTGCCAGTCCCGGTAGTCGATGACGTCCCCGGATTCCGTGGGAATATTCTTCAGGTATTCAGGCATAATACTCAACGTATCAGTAAGGGCTTTGCGGTCAGCCACCCAGAAGCAATTGCAATCGAAATTGGTAAACATCCACTTGTGGGGGTTGAAGGTGTAACTGTCCGCCAGTTCCAAGCCATCATGAATATGGCGAAACTCAGGACAGAGAGCGGCAGTCCCGGCCATGGCGGCGTCTACATGAAGCCAGATCTCTTCCTGTTGACAGATCTTCCCTATCTCCCGAACTGGATCAAAAGCCAAGGTGGAGGTAGTTCCCACCGTGGCACAGACAAAAGCCGGTGTCTTCCCAGCGTCTCTGTCCGCGCTGATTTGTTCTGCCAGCAGGTCTGGACGCATGGCGCAGGAGTCGTCCACTGCTATCATCCGGAGGTTCTTTTTCCCCAAACCGGCGATCTTAATGGCTTTTTCTACCGATGAATGAGCTTGGCTGGAAGTATAGGCAGTGAGCTGTCCATCGCAGCCTTCTTCATTTGAGCGATAGTCTGTAGCCCTTTCCCGGGCGGCCAGCAGTGCACAGAGAGTAGAACTGGAAGCGGTGTCCTGGATTACACCTCCGCCTGTTGAGTCGGAGCGGAAGGATTCCGGCAGATCCATTAGCTCAACCAGCCAGTCCAGTACTTGGGTCTCTAGTTCTGTGCAGGCGGGCGAGGTGGCCCACAGCATACCCTGTACGCTCAGTCCGGAGGAAAGAAGATCACCGAGAATGGCCGGAGCAGAAGCGTTGGCGGGAAAGAAAGCAAACCAGTTGGGCGACTGCCAGTGGGTAATGCCCGGCAGGATGATATCGTCTACATCCTTCAGCATGGCGTCAAAGGATTCGCCCTTTTCCGGAGGATGGTCGGGAAGTTTCGCGCGCACTGCTCCCGGTTTAACTTTTGAAAGGACGGGATATTTTTCGATTTCCTCCTGGTATCGAGCGATCCATTCCAGGAGTTTATAACCCTCCTCCCGAAATTGGTCCGGGGCCATATGATAGGATTTGTCTTTTTTTCTGGTCACTGTTATCGGATCAGTTGCCGTTTCCACATAGATCAAATCTACAACCACCCCCAGAAACAAAAAACCCCACGAGTGCGGGGTTTGATTGAGCGGTGGGAGGCATCATTCATCCAGGATTACTTTTATCAATGATAATATTTACATTAAAGTTTAATTCCAAATCGAGCTAGAACAAATATTGTAAGCCCGTAGCAGCCAAGGGTAATCAGGATGGAGAGCCCCATGCCCACATAAAAATTGACACCAGATTTTAATAGGACTGGAAGAGAAATAAACAATGCAAGAGAAGGGATAACCATCCAGAAAATACTATTGGAGAGAGAATTAACATTTTCAATATTTTCCGTATCGATATATAACCAGATCATGGACAGTATCGAAATGAGGGGAATCGATGCGATCATACCTCCCAAAAATGTATTTTTTTTTGCTATTTCTGAAACAATCACAATGATGACTGATGAAATGAAAAGTTTAATAATGGTCTGCAGCATTGTTTATTTTACGTTATGTATTGATACGGTTAATAATGTTCAATTTATCCGTCCCCGCTTTTTTACTTATAGCAATCAAGAGCCAGGTTTTTCATTGGACTTTTCTTTTTTCTTCCTTTCCTTATACTCTTCCTGTGCAGCATCGAAGGGCGCATCGATATTATAAATAATTTGCTTTTTAGTGAACCCGGCATGGGCCAGCATATATACACAATTCCCCATCATTCTAAAAGCCAATGAATATGGGTCAATATCATCTGTCTCCTTCTCTTGGGCTACAGCAGCATCCCACGCCTTATAAAATGCGTCATCTCCTATTGAGTGTCCAGCCTCTATCTTTTTATCCCAATCCTGATCGTCTTTAACTTCTGAAACTGTTTCACCTTCATTATGCATATTATGAGCCTCCTCTAATAATTCTGTCATATCCTGGTGAGACATCTCATCAAAAACAGCAACGATTTCTTCAGCTTTATCATCAGTCATTTCCAATGTGTACTTCAACATTTCTATACAAGCCCGTGGGCCCTGTTCCATGTAAACTTCGATAGCATCTCTGATTCCCAATTCGGGGATTTTATCCTTAATAAGGTCCTGCATATTTTTGTCTGTACCAGCGTTCTTTTTATTCTTCATAGTCATTTTGATCCTTTTTATTCCATAATACCATGCTGTAACTTATTATTTTTCCATCCTTGCAAGTTACTTCTTTATCCATTCTTCCATGCTCATGCCAATCAGTAGACAACCCGTTTAGTCTGAGCAAAAGAGAAAACAGTGAAAATCATCAATATTATAATTAATCTTCTTATTTCAGCCTTTTTTTACAAAAACTGCTCTAATTATATCCAACTGTTCTTCATTTAACTGGCTAGTATTCTTTATTTTACTAATAAACTGCTGTACTTCTTCTTTAGTATAAGGACATCCCAGGTTACTCCCTTTAGAATCTAAAGAATTCTCCAAGACATTTCCTTTTTCATCAAAAATAACCCAATAAGGAAGCCCCTGTTTTTTACCTTTAAGTTGATCGAGAAAAGCAAGTGCTCCAGGATTTTCAAGATGTTTGTTTTCTTTATTCTCTTTTACTGTTAAATGGGTAATTACATAATTAGTGTCAAAAAATTCTTTACATGCTTTATTTTGCATATTATCATCCATGCGGTGACACCACCCACACCAGGAAGCATGAAACATTAGAAACACATTTTTATTTTCTTTTTTAGCTTCCTGGAAAGCAATATTCATTATCCCTTCAGCTGCAGGTATGGCTTCCTGGGCATTGCTAAACGTGGTAATCAGGAAACAAAGGATACCAATTTGTTGTATTGTCTTTTTCATCTTTGCTTAAATCCTATCTCTTTGGGTAGGGGTTATTTTAACTAGGGAACTCATTTAGTTTTAGCCCACACTTTCTTAAGTACATTTATTACAGATAGAATAAAATCATTCCTGGCTAAAAGTCGGCCACCACAGTTGGGACAAACTGACAAAAAAGATACGTATTCTGATAGTTTAGTTCTTCTCCAACTATGTTTACAGGACAAACATTTCATTTTAGCCTTCTTGCTTCATTCTAATTCTCACACTGGAATGTAAGAACAAATGCAGGAAAACAAAAAACCCCGCTACTGCGGGGCTTTTCTAAAGAAAGTAAATAAATTTATTCTGGTATGCCGCTACCGCTATGCAATGGTGTATAGTGGCCGGCTTTAACTTTCCAATTCCCATTTTCTGTGACAAAAATTTGACTGACCCGTGTTCGATAATTACTCTTTTGCAATCCATCAATATTGTACGAACCAACCAAATAGTAGTATGCTACAGCTACTTTTCCTTTTTCAAGAACATCCACTTCTATGTATCTGGGCGTGAAATTAAATTCGTCCTTGGGCGACTGTCCCTGTTTAACCGCAGCTATAGTAGCTTCACGTTCGTACCAGAAAGAACCATTGGAATCGCCGTTCATAGTACCTCCTGAAAATAACGTTCCTACAAATCTTCCCCAGTCTTTAGCATTCTGGTATTCCCAGTGTTTCTTTATTACATCTACTACTTCAGATTCATCATCGGCAAACAACAAATTGGTTGTCATAAATAATGTTAAAAATAATATAACTATCTTTTTCATTTTTTCTCCTTTTGGTTTTTTATTACTCCACAATATAAGATTTATCATTTAATATTACAGAGATAAAAAAAATCTCCATAAAGAAGTTGTTTGAAACATCAAACCCCGCTGCTGCAGGGCGAAGTTTGCTATAGATCCAGCTCACAATCACATTTAACTCGTGGATCAGACAGCAAGCACACTACAGTTTAATTTTTTATAACATTGACAAAGGCTTTTGCACCTTTACGAAGTGTTCTTTCCTGTGTTTTAAAATCGACAGAAAAAAGACCAAATTTCATATCATATCCAAATGTCCATTCAAAATTATCCATAAGGCTCCAGTAAAAATAACCCCTGATATCAAACCCGTTTTCAATAGCCTTTGAAACGGCATACAGATATCGTTTAATATACAATTCTCTTCTATTATCCTCTGCATCTGCAACCCCGTTTTCGGTAATTATAATGGGCACATCCAAAACGGACACAGCTTCTATGGCCCTGTATATTCCTTCACCGTAAATCGTGTAGGGCATATCGGTTAAAATATCATCATCCCGATATTGCATTGTAAAGGGTTCCTGTAATAAAAATTGCATTTTCAGGTGATTGTGGGAATAATAATTCAGCCCGAAAAAATCGGTTGAACCTATGGCTCTGGGATTCTCATGATGAATCCAGGCTAAGCCGGGGATACGGATCTTAAAAATTCCGGTACGTAAAAATTCAATGGTAGAGTCATTGAAAAATTGATTAACCGCATTTGACATGAGCCAATCCAAGAGGTGCCATCTCCGCCACGGATCAAACTGATTGATGTTTTTCACCAAGCCTATTTTTACCCGGGGGCCGTTTTCCATTTTTTTCAGGGTATGATATACCTGTACATGGGCTTCCAGAAAATTTTTTAAAACCACTGCAGAAAGATCAGAATCTTTTTTACCTGGGGGAAACCTCCCACTGAAATATCCCTGGGTTGCCACCACTGCCGGTTCATTGATGGTACACCAGTAATCTACCTTGCCAGAATATTCCTTAAACACCCGTTCACAGAAAGATACAAAAATGTTGATGTTCTCTTCTTTCTCAAAAGCACCCAGACTGTCAAACCAGATAGGATGGGTAAAATGATGAAGAGTGAGAACAGGCATGATGTCATTCTCTAAAAGCGTATCAATCATTTTGGAATAGTGGTTTAGAGCATCTTCATCAAATGTATCCTGTGTAGGCTGTATTTTACTCCATTCCACAGAAAAACGATAATGAGACACGCCCAGTTTTTTAATCAGTTTTATATCTTCCGGGTAGCGGTTCCAGTGATCACAGGCAAGGCCCGACTGCTGATTATCATTAATATTGGGCTGGCCGTTATCTTTTGTGCCTTTCTCAAATGCAGACCAGTTATTTATACAATTTCCTTCCACCTGGTGGGCCGCCGTGGCCGTGCCCCAGATAAATGTCGGTGGAAATGAAATATTATCGGTTGAAATATCATCCCAGTTCCAGCGCATTTCAGGGTACTTAAAATGAAAATACACAACCACAAGTAAGTATAGCCCAATAACAATAGATAAAATTTCCAGTATCAATTTATTCTCCCCTGTTTTCTTTCGGGAATGTCCAGAACATCAATAAAATTAAGCAGCCGCAAATAAACCAGAATGCATTGGCAATATTAAAGGCCATGTTCCGCCCAAAATAATAGATGAAAATATTCCCGATAATAAATGGCCCGAACCCCCGGCCCAGGTCATCGGCAAAATTATATAACGAAAATACCGTTCCCCGGCTGAAAGGACTATTCACATTCATGAGGATGGCTTTCATATTGGGAGCCGTCATGGCGATGAGCAGTCCCGTACAGGCGGCATAGACGATCAGCATGGTTTCATTCTGATCGGTGCGCATGGGAGCATTGATTAAAAAGGCTGTGGGAATGACGCCCAGTATAGTTGACATACCGCAGAAAAGGGGCACGTATTTTGGGTTTTTCCTATAGAGCTTATTGCCCACAAAACCGCCAATGAGTGAACTTATAAGCGCCATACCGCCGACAAGAGTGATCACCAGTGTGGCAGTGGGCCTTAAATAGCCTTTATCCACCACAAAATAATCAATCATAAATATAGAAAATACACCCCATGGGATGGTGCCGAATATCCCCTGTAGAAAAACCAGCAGGTTGGTCTTGATCTTAAATAAAGATGAAAAATCCTTGAAATCTGAAATCCTGAAACTCTTCACATTGTGGTCCATCTGTCCCCGCTTGGGTTCTTGCACTGTAAATAAAAATACAGCCCCCAGGATGAAATTCGGGACTGCAAACAGAATGAAAGGCAGTCTCCAACCAAAACTGTCACCCATCATACCGGCAGCCAATTGACCGATTGCAATGCCCATGCCGGAAGCCAGACCAATGAGGGTTACCACCTTTATTCGTTCATTGGCCGAGTAGAGATCACCCAGCAGGGAATAGGTCAGGGGAATAATTCCGCCAATGCCAATGCCCGTTAATGCCCGCATGATGAAAAACTCGGTATAGGTATCTGCAAAGCCGGATAATAAGCAGGGGATTTCACCCAAAAACACAATGAGGGCAAAGAGGTTTTTGCGGGACATAAGATCGGTACAATAGCCAATAAACAGCGCCACCGAACCTCCCAGGATCCAGAAAACGAGGGGAATAAGACCGCCTAGATACTGGTCCTTCACATCTGTTATGCCAAAATCCTCCGCAATTAATGTGAGGTTGGGACCCATGAGATTCTGGTCAGCAAACATAAAAAAGGATATAAGCCCAATCTGAAGCGTTATAAATATTCGTTTATTCATAGATGAGAAACTTGAAAGGTTGATTTAAAGATTTAAGTAAGGCTTTTCAAAGACCAACATAAATAGTATTACTAAAATGGCAGCAATAGACAGGATGAAAAAGTATGGCAGCGAATTGATAACAGCAAAATTTCGCAACATTTTAGCGGTATCATTAGTTTTTGGGAAAGGAATGCTTTCAGGGATATCAACATTGAGAAATGCACATAAAGGTCCCCAGCCTTCATTTATATGGTAAATTAATAGTCTATCGGCGGGGATAGTTTTTTTTACTCTCGCTATATGTTCATTGTAGACTACCCGAGTAGACTCTTTATCAGAGAAATTATTATTAAATAGACCAACCCAAATTAGGTTAACCTGCATTTCTATGAACAAACGAATGGGGTAGGCTACCCGTTTAAACCAGTCTGGCAGCATGGTAGGGACTTTATAGATTGTGTTTGCTGTACTTTTATACCATGTATCAAAATCTCTTAAAGTTAAAATAAATTTTGCATCGGGGAATTCATTTACCAGTTCCTCGTAAAATATGCTGATTGGAAAATCAACGCCGGAATTGAAGTTTTTAAATAACCGATTCCAGTTTGGAGAAGCACCGCGGGAAATATTATACCATATTTTTATGTGCGATGGATGTGAAACTATCTCTTGCATATGATAACATGGTCCAATACCTAATTTTTCCAGTGCAATTTTCAACGACATTGTACCTGTTCGTCCAAATCCTGTACCAAATACTTTCATTTAATTTGAAATTCCATCATATCCAAATCTACCCAACATCCCACAAACAAAAAACCCCGCTGGGCGGGGGTGATTTTTTAAGTTAATTATTGTTTATCATGCCAGTGGCCATGTTCTGGAGACCATACCTTTCCTGGTGGTGCCGCACCTTGTGGCTGAGGTTGCAATTCATTTAACACTGGACTGGGAGTTTTAGACGTGGGAATCGAAGGAGCATCATGCCAGTGGTTATGCTCGACTGACCATACTTTACCCGGAGGCGCTGGTTCTAAAGGAGACGATAATCTATTTGGTGTTACTGCAGGTTCAGAATCATAAAAGAAAAACCAAAGTGCTGCTAACACTAAAACACCAACTAGTGTCCACAGTTGATAGGATTTATTACTGGACCGGCCATGACAGGCCTTGAATTTCTTCCCACTGCCACAGTGACAAGCATCATTTCGGCCAAGTTTTTTATTCAAAGTTGACTCCTATTTAGACTAAAATTTATAACTTTGTTGAAAAAATAACTGACCCGTCTTTGAGTAATAGATGAAAATGTTTGATTATTCATTGGTAAACCAGTCATCTAAATCCCCCTTTTCTACTTCATCCAGGGCGAATTGAGTATAATCTCTGTAAGCAATCCATTTTTCTAATCCTCCGGAGTCATCGCCAGATTCAGTTTTTTTTGCGATTGTTTCATGGGCATAATCTAGACAACGTTGTAAAAAATCTTTGACAGCATTTTTTCGTGATTCAGAATCCATAATTTATTTATTTATTTGTAATTACCTGGGTTGAATGTAAGGACTATTGCAGAATTATGTGGGAGAAACAAAAAACCCCACTGCTGCGGGGCCCTTGCTTAAATCCTTTGGGTGGGGGTTATTTGAGCCTGTACTCAAGAATTCTTTTGACTCTGGTTAGTCCAATCCACCATTTTTCTCATGGTTTTGATGTGTTCAGGGTTCGTACCGCAACAGCCGCCGAGGATGTTCACTCCCAAGCTCAACAGCTGTTCTACATTAGGTTGAATCACTTCGGGTGTTTCATCATAAACCGACATGCCAGCCACCCATTTTGGAATCCCTGCGTTCGGCTGGGCGATAATTGGCAGTGTTTTTATTGGGAGCATTTCTTGCACAATGGCTATCATGTCCTCGAAACCACGACCGCAGTTTGCTCCGATGATATCGGCTCCAGCGTCGGTTAGTTTCTGGACTGCTGTTTGCACATTCACACCCCAGACCGTCCGCAGCCCGGCTTTTCCCGGCTCAAACGTCATTGTAGCAGCGACAGGTAAGCCTGTTTTTTCCTTTGCCGCCTTGATGGATATTGCAGCCTCATCAGCAGCCATCATGGTTTCCACAATGATTACATCAACACCTCCTTCAGCCAGAGCTTCCGCCTGTTCAGCAAAAATATCATAGGCTTGCTGAATCGTGCGAGGACCAAATGGTTCCATGATGTCCCCCGTTGGTCCCATGGAACCAGCAACATAGCACCCGTCGGGGCAGACTTCCCGAGCCAGTTGAACAGACTTCGTGCAAAGTTCCACCAACCTGTTTTCAAGCTGGTGTAAAGCGAGTCGAGAGCGATTTGCACCGAAGGTGTTCGTTTCTACAATGTCAGACCCTGCCTCGAAGTAATCCTTATAAATTCCCTGGATGATGTGGGGGTGAGTAAGATTGTATTCTTCCGGACAGGCGCCTACTGACATACCGCGACATTGCAGCTCCGTCCCCATAGCACCATCGCAAAGAAGAACATCACCTGACTCAATAACCTCAAGGAACGTCTTCATGTCAATGACTGATCACTGGAATCAAGCCCTAATAGAAGCCTCGCTTCCTTTACCGCTTGAAAAGCATTGCTGGCATATGAATTTGCCCCGATTTCCTTGGCAAATTTTTGTGACACAGGTGCACCCCCGACCATAGTCTTTACGGGTAACCCCTCTGATTTTATCCGTTCAACAATAATACTCATATATCCCATTGTCGTCGTCAATAAGGCAGACATGCCTACGATGTCAGCTTTCTCTTTTATAACGGCGCCAATGAACTTATCAACCGAAACATCAATACCGAGATCTACTACTTTGAAGCCACTGCTGCTGAGCATCATGGCCACGATATTCTTACCAACGTCATGGATATCTCCCTTAACTGTACCTATGACGCAGGTGCCCTCCGCCTCGATGTCGGAAGATTCCAAATAAGGCTTTAGGAGAGCCAGCGATCGTTTCATAGCTCGGGCCGAGATGAATACCTCTGGTACATAAATAATGTTGTCTCGAAACCGTCGCCCCACCTCATTCATCCCAACGACAAGCCCTTTGTTGAGAATATTCTTTGGAGCGATATTTTTGTTGAGAAGAGTATTGGTCAGTTCCATACTCTTTTCATCGTTGCCTTCAATGACAGCGACAGCAAGTTCTGACAGGAGATGCTCCAGAGCAGCAGCGCTGATCGCTTTGCGAACGCTCATAGATTGTACTTGCCGAACTCTTCTGCCAAGGGCACGAGCAGCTCCAGATTTGCCGGGGGCGTGTGTGGCGTGGCAACCCAGCCTGCGCCATAAACCAACACCCCAAATTGTTTTTCAGTCACTTTATAAACTACGTTGGCGAGCCGTTTCGAATAATGCCCGCAGATTGTCTTCTGGCGTATCCGGCGTCAAGGTGCAGCCAGAACTGAGAACAAACCTTTTGTGGCCAGCCTGTGACACCGCGTCGATGGTCTGATTGGTCTTGTCGCGTACGGTCTGCGCATCGCCGCGGGCCAGAACGCTGACAGGATCAAGGTTGCCCCAGACAGCAACGTCCGATCCAACCGTTCGGCAGGCTTCAGCCAGGTCAACCTGGTGGTCGAGTTCCAGAACATCCGCCCCGCTTGTGGCCATGGCCGGCAAC
>Ga0208132_1000043_pt1 | contig 51806 bp, 45 predicted proteins | sample ETNtaG_16_FD_185785 | JGI IMG/M metagenome (GOLD analysis project Ga0208132, IMG submission 185785) | Marine microbial and viral communities from oxygen minimum zone, Eastern Pacific Ocean - ETNP201406SV199 (SPAdes) (version 2) | ecosystem: Environmental > Aquatic > Marine > Oceanic ... | reverse complement strand
GCAATTCCGCCTTTAATATTTTATTGTCGCCAACCAGGAACTCGGCACTGACTTTGAAGAATGATTGACAGTCAAATTGCTCAATTTCCCGTTCTCTTTCTACCACTATTCTTACCGCTACAGACTGAACCCTTCCCGCAGAAAGGCCGCGTCTGATTTTTTTCCATAAAATTGGGGAAAGTTCAAATCCTACAAGCCTGTCCAGGACCCGTCTGGCCTGCTGTGCATTAACAAGATCGATATCAATACTTCTTGGTGATTCAATAGCATTAAGTATTGCCTGTTTTGTGATTTCACCGAAAACGATTCGACGCGTATTTTTATCATTCAGTTTAAGAGCTTCGTTCAAATGCCATGATATCGCTTCCCCTTCACGGTCCTCATCAGTAGCCAGCCATATGACTTCTGCGCTCTTTGCTGATTTCATTAGTTCTCTTATAACCTCTTTTTTCTCTTTAGGGATTTCGTATGTAGGCTGAAAGCCATTTTCTATGTCTATGGCACTATTAGACTTAGGGAGGTCTCTGACGTGGCCGAAGCACGATTTTACGGTAAAATCCTTGCCAAGATAACCTTCGATGGTTTTTGCTTTTGCCGGAGACTCTACTATTACAAGATTTTTGACCATAGAATTATACTGCCTTGTTTAAGTAACGAAAATTCGTGCCTGTAAAAAAACCATTATTGATAGCTGTTATCAAAGGTTAAAAATTAAAACAGAGGCGCTGTCAACTGTCAAGAGATTTTTAATCTCGGCCTCTTCTATGCTTTTTGTAAATATCGCTATGGCGGTAGCTTTAATTACCGCTCTGGCGACTAAAATTAATGATTTATATGCCCAATTCCTGCTTGATATTTTAGATACATAACCGTATAATCTGCAAATATCTTACCTTCGGCCTTGATGGCAATTCATGTCATATTTTTGCCATAGTATCCATGGCCGGTTAGGGCGGAAAATAGAGATAGGTTTCGCCTCCCCGTAATTGTTGAGAAAAATATCAATATTCTCAACTTTTACATGCTTTTCGGTCAACTAGAAACTCTGACCTGGTTTTTTGAACAAGGTGCTACAAGAACCACGGAATTAAACAGCGGACAGTTAACAGAAAAAACCCATTGATACATATTAAAGCCATTCACGGTACCTCATGAACCATCAACCTGACAACGAAAAACAAATATGGGCGCACGTCCAGAAGAAAATTAAAGAGAAGGTCACCTCACAACAATTTACCACATGGTTTGAAAGCCTGAAGTTAATCAAGTTCAATGTAGACGAGGCCTACATTCTTGCCCCAAATTCCTTTTGCAGTGAATGGATAGAAAACAACTATATAGATGTTCTTTCCTCAACATTAGGCGAAGTAACAAATGCCAGATATAAAAAAGTAAAACTCCTCACGGAAAGTAAAGATGTTGAAGAAAAAGAATCTACGCCTTCTGTTCAAAGTAACGAGCCTTCGCCAAAAGAGAAAAACCGCTCTAACATAAACAAAAATTACAGCTTTGATAATTTCCTGGTAGGGCCCTGTAACCGCCTGGCACATGCTGCTGCGCTTGCCGTATCTGAGACTCCCGGCACGGCTTACAATCCATTATTCATCCACGGTCCGGTTGGCCTGGGCAAAACACATCTACTCCAATCCATATACCTGGCATTACAAAAACGTTCCGGTGAACAAAAGGTCTTATACATGCCATGTGAAAGCTTTGTTAACCATTATATCTCCACCATAAAGACTGGCGACTGGGACAGTTTCAGAAACAAATACAGGGAAATTGACACTCTTTTAATTGATGATGTACACTTCCTGGCAAACTCTCAAAGTACCAGGGAAGAGTTTTTCCACACCTTCAACGCTCTTTACACTAGTCAGAAGCAAATTGTCTTATCAAGCGACTGTCCTCCTGAAGAGATACCGGCAATAGAAGAGCGCCTCATCTCGCGGTTCAGGTGGGGACTGATAACCAGAATAGACCCCCCTGGTTTTGAAACCAGTGTTGCTATAATTCAAAAAAAGACGGCTCTCATGAATATGGAAATTTCCTACGACGTGGCTCGTTATTTGGCAGAACACGCGAATTCCAGTATAAGAGAAATTGAGGGCACACTTACAAATATTAATAAATATGCAATGATAAGCGAGAACGAGATAGACCTGGACTTTGTAAAGCAGGTAATCGGTAAGCCCACAAAGCATAAAAGCTATATAGGTATTGAAGAAATACTAGGCATAGTTACAAAACATTTTGGAGTCCAGCTTTCACAGCTACATTCCAAAAGAAAGCTTAAGTCCATTACATTGCCCAGACAAGTCGCAATGCATTTAGCCCGAAAGCTTACCAACCTGTCATTAGAGGAAATAGGAGGTTTTATGGGTGGTCGTGATCATACAACCGTTATGCATGCTGATGAAAAAATAAAAAATCTTAGAAAACAAGACCGAAATATATCCGCTACATTAAGAAAACTGGAAGCCACAATCAATAAACAACACAAGTAATAAATTGCCTGTTCATATATTGTAGATACATTTCCAGTTATTACGAACCATTATGACACAGACAGAAAAACTCACAGTTTTGTAGTATAAATAAAGATTTTTTTTACAAGAAGCTGACCGTAAGCCATCATTTAAATAACATCCAACCAAAAGCCATAAGTCATTATTTAATCATATGTTAAAAAACAAAATATTATATATTATATTTTAATATGACTACATAATACTAATAGGTATAATAGTTTTCTTAAATATATAATATATATATATAACTAAAACATTATTTACAACAAACAAGGTTTTAATTCAATAAAATGAAAATCAAATGTAATAAAGAAGCAATTAAAAAAGGGTTCCATGCCGTAGAAAGTGTTATATCCGGTACAAACATAAATCCAATGCTTAAAAACGTTAAAATTGTGGCAAAAGGTAAAACACTGGAGCTTTCTACTACCGATCTGGAAGTTAGTGTAAGTTATACAGTAGGCGCAGTCGACGTTATTGAACCGGGCAAGATGGTTGGGCCGGAAAATAAAATTGCATCAATAATAAAAGAATGGTCGGAAGATGACATAGAAATAACAGAAGAAGACAAGAAATGTGTAATAGAGGGGAAAAACAGCTATTTTAAAATTCTATGTTTGGATCCGGAAGAATTTCCGACGATACCCAAGTTTGTAAATGAAGAATATATAGAGATAGACAAAGATATATTGACAGAAATGATAAAGAAAACATCTTTTATCATATTAGGCGACAAGACAAGATACGGTACCAACGGTGTATTTTTGGATATAAGCGGAAAACATATAAAAATGGTTGCAAATGATGGACGAAGACTAGCGGAGGTGAAGAAAAAGATAGATAATCCTGAAGGTATTAAAGGAAGCTGTATAATTCCTATAAAGGGCGTATCACAGATACTCAGAATAATAAGTGAACAGGAAGGTACTGTAAAGCTGAGAGTAGAAGAGAAGCGTATACTTGTAAAAACAGAAAACGCAACGCTGTGTTCACAATTGTTGGAGGGACAATATCCAAAGTATGAGGAAGTAATTCCATCTAATCTTAACAAGCATGCCACTCTTAATAAAAACGAATTTACCACTGCAATTCGCAGAGGATCTATTATGACGACGGAAGAGTATAAACTGTTGAAGTTTAAGTTTACCGGTAAAACACTTGAGATAAGTTGTACATCGCCGGATGTAGGCGAGGCAAAGACCGTTGTACCGGTAGAATATTCCGGTGATGAGCTGGAAATAGGGTTAAACCCGGATTTTGTGCTGGATTTTCTTAAGAATGTTAATACAGAGGATGTCAAGCTGGATATGAAGGATCCTGGTACCGCAGGTGTATTTAAAGCAGGAGGAGGGTGTACTTACGTGATCATGCCTATGAATTTAGGAGAAGAGAGTACAACATGAGAGGGCAGTTTGGAAGAAACAGAACAGCGGTAAAAAAACTAGGCGATATGCTGCAGGACACCGTGACCTCTGTTAAAAGGGTAAGAAGTAGAAATAAAAGCCTGAGAGAAAAATGGAGAAAGGCTGTAGGAGAAGACATATCAAGTCATACAGAAGTAAAAATGGTAAAAAGCGGAGTTCTTTATGTAGAGGTGGACTCAGCGACGTGGTTACACCATGTTTCTACTTTCAAAAAAGAGGAACTGCTGGCATCCATGCAGAATGAATTTAAGAGAGGACACATCTCAGAGATTAAGTTTCGGATAGGTGTCTTTTAGAAAAAATATCGGAGTTTTAATATAATGAGCGAAGCAGAAAAATATGATGCAACGTCTATAAAAGTTTTAGGCGGCATAGAGGCGGTCAGAAAAAGACCTGCTATGTACATTGGAGACACATCGCAGAAGGGCTTGCACCACCTAATAGAGGAGGTAGTAGGGAATAGCGTCGATGAGGCGATGGGCGGACATTGCGAAAACATTACAGTTAAATTAAACATTGATGGAAGTGTTATGGTGCTGGATGATGGAAGAGGCATTCCGATAGACGAACACGAAGAGATGAAGAAACCGGCACTGGAGGTGGTGATGACCACACTGCATGCCGGTGGTAAGTTTGAGAGTAAGAGCTACAAGGTTTCAGGAGGTTTACATGGTGTGGGAGTTTCTGTAGTAAATGCGCTCAGTGAGTGGCTGGAGGTAGAGGTAAGAAGAGATGGTTGTATGTACGTGCAGCGTTACGAAGCTGGTCTACCAACAACAGGACTTGAAGAAAGGGGTGCAACAAAGAAGAGGGGGACGAAGATTGTTTTTAAGCCGGACCGTTCTATATTCGAGGACGTGGAGATTTCTTTTGATATTGTGAAAAAAAGGGTTAGAGAGCTTGCATTTCTTAATAAGGGCCTCTGTATTACTATTGTCGACGAAAGAACAGATGCCAAGGAACAGTTTCGGTATGATGGGGGATTAAAGATATTTGTGGAGGAATTAAATAAAGGAAAAGATTTGATACACAAAGATGTTATACACTTTGAAGGTGAAGACAAGGGTGTAACGGTGGAGTGTGCAATGCAGTATAACGATGGTTATAACGAAAAAGTTTTTTCCTTTGCTAATAATATAAATACAATAGAAGGAGGAACGCATCTGAGCGGTTTCAAGACGGCACTTACAAGAACATGGAATGCATATGCGAAGAACCTCAAACTGTTTAAAGACGATAAAGCACCCACAGGAGATGACTACAGGGAAGGGCTTACGGCGATTATCAGCGTAAAGGTTCCGGAGCCGCAATTCGAAGGACAGACTAAGACGAAACTGGGAAACAGAGACGTTCAGGGCCTGGTGGAGGCATTGGCAAATGTGCACTTGAACACATATTGTGAGGAAAATCCTAAGTCTGCCAAGGCGATAGTAAACAAAGCGTTAGAGGCTTCCAGAGCGCGGGAGGCGGCCAGGAAAGCGAGAGAGCTGACAAGAAGGAAGGGTGTTCTAACAGGAGGAGATTTGCCGGGGAAGCTGGCAGATTGTTCCAGTGATGATGTACACTCTACGGAATTATTTATAGTAGAAGGAATATCTGCCGGCGGAACGGCTAAGCAGGGCAGAGACAGAAGAAATCAGGCGATTTTACCGCTGAAAGGTGTAATACTGAATGTAGAAAAAGCAAGAGTCGAAAAAATGCTTAACAACGAGGAGATTAGAACGCTTATAAGTGCTATTGGCACAGGTATAGGGCAGGAAGAATTTGATCCGGAGAAATTAAGATATGGCAAGATAGTTATAATGACCGATGCAGATGTTGATGGCGCACACATTAGAACCCTCCTGTTAACGTTTTTCTTCAGGCAAATGCCGGAACTAATTGACAGGGGGAATATTTTTATAGCACAGCCGCCGCTTTATAAAGTTAAGAAGAAAAAGAAACAGGAGTATGTCTTTGGCGATAAAGAATTGCAGGAGTCTCTGATCAGCATGGGTATAGATGACGCAGTCGTCGAAACATGCAAAAAAGAGCCGGTAAAACTAACAGGAGAAAAATTAAGGAAATTCCTGGACTTACTGGAAAAAATGGAAGAATATGAGTGGCATTTTGCAAAGAAAAAGCAGCAGAGTAAAATAGGCATATCATTTCAAGAATATCTGGGGAAAAAACGTAATGGAAATTATCCCATGTTTAAAGCCGTTTGTGATGGACAGGAAAAATACTTATATTCCGACGAGGAATTAAATGATTTAATAAAACAGCAGCAGAAGGTAAAAGGAAAAGATGTTGAGGTGGAGGATGCGGATGTAGCGAAGGATGAGGTCGGCAAGGATTCAATTGAGAGGCTGGAGTTTTCAGAAAGCAGGGAAATAGAAAATACAGTAAAAATGATAGAAAAAGAGGGATTTAGCGCAGAAGACTTCTTTAAAGAATCAGAAAACGGTAACCCCCCCAAGGCAAATCTGATATATGAAGATATCGCGCAGGATATATACTCATTAAGCGAGCTTTTACCAAAGATAAAGGAAGCCGGGAAGAAAGGCCTCGATATCCAGAGGTATAAGGGCCTTGGAGAGATGAATGCAGATGAGCTGGCGGTGACGACCATGAATCCTGAATCAAGAACGATGCTTAGGGTAAAAATTGAAGATGGTATAAAGGCAGATGATATATTCACTACATTGTCCGGCAAGGATGTACAGCGAAGACGCGAATATATAGAAATCCATGCGCTGGATGTCAAAAATCTTGATGTGTAATATGTAGCGAGTTTCTTTGTTTAAGAGGCAGTATTATTTTTTTCATCCCACTCTCCGGTAAAGACAAACTCTGCAGGACCGGTCATGTAGGTTTTGTTATCCTCTGTCCATTCAACCTTTAGCTCCCCACCGGGAAGCTGGGCATATACCACTCTTTCTGTTAATTTATTCAAAACACATGCAACGCCGGCAGCAACAGCTCCCGTTCCGCAGGCTAATGTTTCACCCGAACCTCTTTCCCAGGTGCGCATTTTAATTTTGTTTTTGGACACTTGCTGTACAAAATGGGCATTTATTCTTTCAGGAAAAAGCTCATGATTTTCAATTGCTTTGCCAACAACGTCTAACTGTACCGAGGCAACATCATCAACAAAGGTTATGCAGTGAGGGTTGCCTATAGAAACACACGTGATATTTAAAGTTTCACCGCCTACCTGAAGCGGTTCATTTATTACCTGTGTGTTTTCGCCTGACATTGGTATTTCGCTTCTAAGCAGCCCGGGCGTTCCCATTTCCACCTTCACCTGAGAAACATTGTTGTTTGAAACGGTCAACTCTATTGCCTTCAACCCTGCAGATGTTTCAATCGTCATTCTGTCGCTTCTCTTTAATCCCGATTCATATAAATATTTGGCTACACACCTTATACCGTTGCCGCACATCTGTGCTTCGCTGCCATCTGCATTAAAAATACGCATCCTGGCATCAGCAGCAACCTGTGAGGGCATTATGAGTATTAAGCCGTCGCTTCCAACACCAAAATGCCTGTCACTTATTGCAATTGCCAGTTTTGACGGATTTGCTACGTCCTCTTCAAAGCAGTTGACATATACGTAGTCGTTTCCAATTCCCTGCATTTTGGTAAATTTCAAACAGCATTCCTTCCTGATAAAAGCAGTATTATATAGTGTTTTTTAGCTTACAGCTTCTTTTTCTTTTTTAGGTTTATTTTTCTTTATCATTAACTCTTTCGCCTTTTCCGGGTCGATTGGAGGAACGCTCAGGATTCTTTGCATGGAACCCGGTTGGGCCTTTGATATTATTACGTCAGCGGATGGATCAGATTTCGCTTTACTACTTCTTGCTGTCAGCTGTGCAGCGATCTTCAGCTTTTCATCATTAATTTCGCCCCTGATTATTGCTAACGGCCCGGGGATATCCTTTAATTCCAGCAGGAAATCATGGTCTGTCGCCAGATTTTCCAGGGATTGATTTTCCTCTTCCCTCCGGCTGACAACGACTTTGGTTTTATCATCAAGACGAAAATGTCTTCCTACCTTTAACAATTTAACATTATTCAGGTCGGAATCTCCGTGATTAAATGAATCTTTAATTCTGTTGGCAAATTCAGGATCGGTGAGGAGGCAGCCTCCGGATGCACACGGATAATCCGTCATCTGAAAAATATCAGCGAGTTGTATCTGGTCTTTTCGTGAACGGCCCTTTATCTCCAGCAATTCATCCCTGTTGACCAGGCCTGTCTTTTCAGGAATGGTTGGTTCAAGATGTTTTGCGCAGAGTGGTCTTAATACAAGCCCCGTTAAGCCGGCCTCTTTGTCAATTGTCTTCATCGCCTCTTTTCTCTGTGACATAGGACGCTGACCAAGTACCTCGCCCGTTATTATAAAGTCCGCTCCGATTTCCCTCATATATTCTCCTGCCGCCCTGAATATATTTATTCGGCAATCAATACAGGGATTCATGTTTTTGCCATAACCGTGTTTAGGCTTCTTTACGATTTCCAGGAAACTGCGGGTTGTATTTATAACCTTAACAGGTATTCCGAGTTTTTCAGAAACCTTTACTGCTTCCAGTTTACAATTACCCTTAGATGTACAGAGGCAGAAAACCGTGGTAAAGTTCAGGGCAATAACATCGATACCCTGTTTTTTAATTACGTGTATGGCCAGAGTACTGTCCAATCCTCCGGATAGTAATGCAAGTGCTGTTGTCATATCTGATTGTTTATATTAAAAAAGTTAAAGTAAGAAACCATGCTGGTTTAGAAAAAACAATTTTATCAAATAAAAGGTTTTGACACAAATATAATTCAGTGATAGACTCAACTTACTATCTTATCACACCCAATTCACGGTTCTATTTCGGTGGAAATCTAAAAATGGATAGACTGCCAATAGCTTCAGGAAGTTTTTATCCCGGAAATAAGGAAGAATTGGCAGGTGTACTCAAGGCGCTCATGGCTGATATCCCGGAAAAGCAGCGGGTGCTGGGCGCAATCTCTCCACATGCCGGTTATGTATATTCAGGCAACGTAATGGGAAGTGTTTTTTCAAGGATAGAGGTTCCTGATACTGTTGTGATATTAGCACCAAATCATACGGGAAGCGGAGCGCCTTATTCAATCTGGCCGGAGGGGCGCTGGATAACACCACTCGGAGAAACACCCACAGACGAAGAACTTGTCAATGAGATACTGAATTCGTGTGAATTGATTGAGAAAAATGAATCTGCCCATACAAACGAACACTCTGCTGAAGTTATACTACCATTCCTGCAATATGGCAATCCGCAGGTCAAGATTGTTGTTATTGTAGTCGGATCAAACGATTTTGAAGATTTGAGCAAGATTGGTAAATCTATTGGGGACGTTCTTAAAACAATAAGGCCCGGTGCCCTTGTTGTCGCCTCGTCTGATATGACCCACTATGAGTCTCAACAGTCTGCCAGTAAGAAAGATAAATCTGCAATAGCAGAAATAGTTGCCTTGAGGGAAGAAGGGCTTCACAGGGTCGTTCAGGAACTGGGAGTTACCATGTGTGGGGTCAGCCCCGCAATCTCAATGCTGGTTTGTTCAAAGCAGAGGGCTGCTACGAAGGCTGAACTAATCAGGTACGAAACCAGTGGAGATGTTACCGGTGATTACGACCATGTAGTCGGATACGCCGGAGTAATTGTTGAATAAATAAATCAGACGTTCATACGCTTGAAACACTTCATGTATCACAGCCCGAACATTTCTATTATAATCCCTGCCATAAACGAAGAAGAATCCATTGGTCTGGTTCTAAATGACATTCCCAAAGATATAGCAAGAGAGATTATTGTTGTAGATAACGGCAGTCATGACAATACCGCTAATGTGGCAAAGGATCTTGGTGCAAAGGTAATGTTGGAGCCGTTAAGAGGTTATGGCTCTGCCTGCCTCAGGGGAATATCCGTACTTAAAAAAGATACTGATATTGTCGTTTTTCTTGATGGCGATTATAGTGACCATCCTCAGGATATTCATACGATTCTGAAGCCAATATTAACCGGCAAGGCAGAAATGGTTATAGGCTCTCGAATGTTGGGCGTGAGAGAAAAGGGTGCGTTACTTCCGCAGGCTCTTTTTGGAAATAAGCTGGCCGCTTTTTTAATCCGGTTATTCTGGAGGTTCAGGTATACAGACCTGGGCCCGTTCAGGGCAATCAGATATAAAGCATTGCTTGCCTTGAATATGGTCGACAAAAATTTCGGCTGGACAGTTGAGATGCAGATTAAGGCATTGAAGAAAGGGCTTCAGATTGTGGAAGTACCTGTAAGGTATCGAAAGCGTGTTGGGGTATCGAAGATCACCGGCACCTTTTCAGGAACAGTGCGTGCAGGTACGAAAATCATTTATACCATCTTCAAGTATGGCTTTTCCAGGTAATAAATTATGACACCTAAAGAAATCTCCATAATAATACCTACTCTTAATGAAGAAAAGACCATCAGTCAATGTCTTGAAACAGTGGTGAATATTCCCGGTATTGAGATAATAGTTTCTGATGGCGGTAGTACGGACAGTACGGTAGAGATTGCCGGACAACACAGCGATGTTAAAGTAGTTCGCTCTCAAGCCGGACGGAGCATTCAGATGAATAATGGGGCAGCATGCGCCAGAGGCGAAATTCTTCTCTTTCTTCATGCAGATTGCATACTGCCAAGGGAGGATGTTTTGAAGATCCGACAGATTTTTGATAGCGGCAAATTTGTGGGCGGTGCGTTTCAGATCAGGTTATTGTCTGATAAATTCACTTACAGATGGTTAGAAATGGGCATAAACTTTCGCTCAAAGGCATTTAAACTGCCTTATGGAGATCAGGGACTGTTTGTGAAGAGGTCTATATTTGAGAGACTGGGAGGTTTTAGAGAAATGCCGATTTGTGAGGATTTAGACTTTGTATACCGCCTTAGAAGAAAATACGGGGAGATCGCGATACTTAATGGCAGGATTTCTTCTTCCGTAAGAACGTGGAAAAATCGTGGCATCTTTCGAACCTCATTCAGGAATCAATTATTATTATATTCATATATGATTAGGCAGAAGGTATGACTCCCGGCAACCCTGTTCTTTGCGTTTTTAATTGACAGGTATATGATATAGGGTAGGATAGAAAGTATTAATTGTTACACTATTATCAAATTTATTAAAGGGGATATTCGTGACGGTACGTTATAAAGATTACGATTTAGATACTTCAACATCAAAATCAGGCGGCAGTGATGTCTGGATGACTTCTATTCATATCAACAAGCTTAGTTCCGATGGCTATCAAACAAAACCATTTTATTGTGAAGAGGCTTTTGAAACCGAAGAAGAGGCAGAAGAGCATTCAATAAATTTAGGCAAACAGATAATTGATGGCAAACACCCTACTCTTAAAGTTGATTTTTAGTTATAGTCTTATATTGACTTAAAAATAAAATTATTCAATTGCAGTCTCTAAAAGGCGAATGATTGCCGGTTTCTCGATTCGTCTGGTTTTTGCGACGAAGCCGTTTGCATGTACAAAGAGCACGTCTGAAGCATCTTTAATACGCCTGAAGTCAACCCGGGGGTGATCGCCAACCCTGCCAAGCGACCATCCACTTTCACGCGTATTCGCAACGACCACAACACCCGTTTTTTTACCTGTTTCTTTTAAATATGCTGCAATACTCAATTTTGGATCAGGTACATCCTCCATGAAGAAAAGCACTTTCAGGCCGTTAACTTCATCAAATTCCGCTTTTTCCCGAATGAGCTGAAGACGCTCTTTCATGTTTCTGATGTTTGTGACTATGTGAGTGCCTATTGCAGAGAGGAGCTTTACCAGTTCATTCTCTGAGTCGAGTTTCTTTGCCTGTTCGAATCTGGCCAAGACAAATTCGTTTATCGGCCCATTCAGCAGGCCTTTCAGTAAAGTGGCGCTGCAGTCAAGCTCTCCGGCAGTTTTAATCGCACCCAGGGTATCATCAAGCACAAGCACTCGAAACCAGACCGTTTCATCCAAATCGTTCTTGAGATCAAAATGGTCAGCAATGAGGCTTAATGTACATTTCCTTGTGCCCGCCGGAAATTGGTGATGGTCAAAATTCCTGTTTTCAGGATCGTGAACGCCCCCCTGATCCAACACCCATACTGTAGGATCGGCAATCTCTTCAGGTTTCGCAGGCCGACGCTCTACGTATTCTATATCGTCGTTCATAGCCAGCACAATGCAGACGGAGATCAGCTCATCCATGTGAGAGCCACCGCCATGAGTTACTATTTTTGAAAACAAAACACACCCTCCTTTATTTTATTACACCATAAAATCTTCTTTCCCCGCAACTTTAGTCATTTCTGACAGAAGGGATTGGAATATTTTTCCACTTCCACCGTTGTCATTGGGCCATGGGCAGGAAATACCAGGGTCTCATCCGGCAAGGTAAAGATATGTTTGCGAATGTGATCGACCTGATATTGTGCCGCTTTTGTTGAGCCTGTTCCGCCGACCGACCCGCAAAAAAGAGAATCACCCGTGAACACACAACCAGACACATAAAACGAAATTCCATGTGGGGTATGGCCCGGTGTGGAAAGTGCCTCAAATCTCAAATTCCCGACATCGAGCATCTCACCGCCCTGTAACTGATGTTTAGCGGCACTGACTTCTCCCTTACCAGAATAGCTCTGGACCTTGTAGCGGCTCTCAAACTCTGGTACGCCTTCGGTATGATCCCAATGGCCATGCGTAAAAAAGAGATGATTGAGCACGATCTTCCGCTCCTCGATAAATGTCTCTATCTCTGTGCTGAAGCCGCCCGGGTCAATAAAGACTCCGATTCTGGTTTCGGGGTCAGCCACCAGAAAACCGTTGATTCCGTAGCCCCCCACGGTAAAACGCCTGAATATCAGATCGGTCATCATACTAAACAATTTTATAATTCAGATATGTCACAAAGGTTGATGGAAAATACGCAGCCTAATCATAGCGAATCTCCTCCAGATTAGCTGCCTGATTGATATCGGTATCGATCCACTTCGTATCTATTAACCGGGCCTTATGAAATACCGCATCGTCGAGCGTACAACTCTCAAAACTACACCGAATAAAGGTTGCTGCCCTGAAGATAGCCTTTTGCAGACGGCACCCCACAAACTGAGTATCTATAAAGACTGCGGATGGGAAACGGACAAAAGAGTAATCCTCCTGCTCAAACCGGCAGTCATGCCACCATGAGCCGCTGAATGAAACCTCACTTAAGTTGGATTCACGGAGCTCGCAGTCGTAAAAAGTAGATAAGCCAAAGGTACTCAGCTTCCCCACCGTCTTTTCAAACTTACATCCGGAAAAATGGCTCGCGGTAAGAAAGGAATCCCGGACCTGTAAATTACTCCAATGACAATCCTGATAGTACCCCTTATCGCAAAGGACATTATCGATAGAAAAATCCTGCAAGTGGCTATCCTGCGCTCGTAGATAACGGCAGCGTCCCTCCTGCAACTTAAAGGACTCTATCTTACTGCCGATCAGGCGCATACCGGATACATCCTCCTGCATTAAGTCTATGTCTGGGAGAGTTTCCTGAATAAATATCTTTTTTTTCTGGCCTGTTTCCATTTGATAAATATTATCAGCATTCCCATTCTTTTCTCAAGACACTCATTCTCAGATAATTCCAGTACGAATTGCCAACCTTTACTACCTGTCTTAACGTACCTTCAAGGACAAAGCCTGCTTTTGTATAACACCTTATGGCGCTTTTGTTGGAAACATAAACTCCGAGGCCCAGACGATGAAGCTTCAGATCACCGAAAGCATATTGCATAGCCTGCTTGACCATGAACTTTCCAAAGTCTTTTTTACGATAACGTGCTGATATAATGACACGCGAAAGCATTGCTGAGTTGTATCGTCGACGATGGTCTGATATTTCACAATAACCGACAACCTTTCCACGCTTTTCAAGGGCAAACGGATAGAGAGTGGGATGCTCCAGCCTTGCTGCTTCCAAATGCTCACGGAACTGCTTCTGCGTCAAGGGCCAGACGAAGGTCGCGCCTGCCCATTGAATCATGTCGGTTTCACTCTTTATCCAGGAAAGAATTTCGCCTATATGCTTTTGTTTGAATGGTACAAGTTCCATAGACTTCTTTGTTGCTGACATTACTTTTTATGTTGCCGCAGTAAATAGTTATTCTTACTCTTTATCAGTTGAATGTCAATATGAAATGTACTTGCGCATGTCCTCGTCTCGTCCTCGGCGTTTTCCAGTCCGGGGAGCGCCTTTTGTCCGGGGAGCTTCTGCCCGTTTAAGAAATAGATTGAAAGAATTCTGCCTTAAACGTATAGTTTCTGTATGAAGAAAAAGAGAAGACCTGACAAGTCTGATTTAGAGGCAATCAGAGATCAAATACTGGATTTTGCATGTACCAAACACGATTTTAAATTGGAAAAAGATGATTTCCTTCCGGAGGGAGATTGGAATGGGGTATTTATTGTAAAGTTCAGGGATAGTTCAGAGGAAGACCGGTTATATTGCGAGGCACCATTAGGTGAGAATTTTTTCAGGTTCGGGCTCGATTTGGTATTTGATGAAAAGGTCTGGGAAAGGGAATATGAAAATATATCCCGAGAGGTGGCAGGATATGATGTTGCCCTTTACCTGAGCTCTGCCGGGGGAAGTCCTCGGCGCCTTTTGTCCGGGGAAGAAGAGGGCAAACGGCATTGCCGTCTATATTCAAGGGCATGGATTCCAAATTTCAGTCAACGTATCTTTGGCCTGACACTGTCCAATCTTATGGATTGCAAAGCTGCTGTGATATATTTAACGCTGAGAACGCAGAGAAAAAAGAAAAATTAGCCACAGATTTCCACAGATAGACACTACTGACTAATGACCAATAACCAATAACCAATAACCAATAACCAATTCAGTCCCCCATTATCCTGTTATTATTTTTGACTCATATTTTTCAGATAGTCCTTTATCTTCGCATCCTCTTCTGACGTTATAACCTCACTGTATTTCATGGGATCATGCATGTTGTCGATTATGATTACCCACTGTTTTGGGGTATAACCATAGGCGTCAATGTCCAGTAGTTCATGACAGGGAGAACATTTACCCTCGTAAAGCTTCTGGCCGTCCGGGCCCGCTTCTTTCTCAGGTAACTCCTCTTTGACCACCTCTTCTTTAAGCGGAGCCTCTCTGATTAACTCCTCCTTTTGCACATCCTTTGTCACCGTTGTCGCACAGCCTGAAATAATCTGCTGAATAAAAAGCATGAAAACTATCAAAATTATATAAACATTAGAACGCCTCTTCATATTCAATTCTCCTTACTATATTATTTTTTAATCTTTTCGCTTTATCCCGCATTCTTTCCATATATTACATTCCCCTTTTTGATCGGGCCCTTTGGTAATATCAAAATGGTATTGATTAACTGGTAATTTATTAAACATAAGATATTCATTTATTTTACAATCGTCCCAATCTAATATAGGAAAGACCTGGTATAAGCCTTTAATATATTGAACAAAATCTGCTTTTTTTCTCTCTTCTGTTTCATGTCTCATGATTCCTCCAAGCCATGCTTTAACTTTTAACTCTTTTAATCCTATATTCAGCGGTTCATGTTTTATAATAGATACAATCTTATCAAAATAATCTGATCCCGGATCACTCCAACCTGGATATTTCTCTTCAATCTCCTTTTTAGAAATTAAGCTTTTAAAAATTCTAATATCGTATCCTTCTTTTTCCAGATACTTCAGCATATTATGTGTGCACTCATTGAAATATCCTGTATCTACAAATATTATAGGTGGGCAGAAACCTAACGCTTCTCTTGTCAGGTCAGGCAAAACTGCTGAAGTATTACCACCACTCGTTGTTAAAAACAGACCTTCTTTGAAAGTTTCATAAGCCCATTTGATTCTTTCTTTGCTCTCTTTTTTGACAAAGCTTTTATTTATTTCTTCTAAATCCAGTTTCTCTTCAATACTCATAATTTCTATTAATCAGGATTTTGATTCTTTTATAGATTCCGGGTTTTTACTTTTAAGATAAAGATAAGCTATAGTTATGCCACCGATTATGAGTGCAATTATCAGGAGCCTGATCTCTACAGTGTGGATAGCTTCAAAAGCCTCTTTTTTGTCAATCTCGACCAGTAGCGCCCAATCAACAGATTTAGAATCCAGTAGTGTGTATGCGCTCAGTACCGGAACACCTCGATAGTCATCTATAATTTTTGTACCGGTATTTCCACTAAATGCATCCCTTGTCGCTTCTGTATCTACCTTTTTACTAAGTACTGTAGGCTTTTCAGAGAATCTTGAATTTGATCGCATAAAGCCGTCTTTACCTACCAGATACATTTCTCCTGTTTCTCCCAATCCTTGCCTGCGACTCAATATGGCATCTAAATGAGAGAAAGGGAGTTCAGTTAACAACACACCCAACAGCACTTTATTGTCGTATAATGGTGAAGCACAATAAGCAACAAAGTCATTTTCGTCATGATGCCATGTATAATCATCAAAGGAAGTATCCACCATACCTTTCTTGAATATATGAGCAATCTTTAAGAGACTGTTTTCGTTCGTGAGTAGATTAATCCCGGTATACTCGTCTTCCTTTGCAGAAAATATCACATCACCATTTATGTTAACCAGGAAAATGTTTGTGTAGCCATAATTAGAAACATAATGATTCATTAACGGCTGATAGATCTCTGCAACTTCAGTATATTCGGAGCTCTTGATGCCGGAATTATTGAAAGCTTGCGTAAAAAAAGAAAGAGCTTGTATCGTTGTCGGGTTTGTCGCAAGGACGTTTACGTCACCAAGCCTTTCATGGAAATAACTTTCTATCTGATCAACTAAATGCTCCCTGGTAGTAATCAGGTGATTAAAGGTTTTCTCTTTTATTGCTGATTTAAAAGCTGTGTAACTTATAACAGGAATGGTTATTAAAAAAATAAGTAAAGCTATTCCAATTGTAAAAACTGCATTTTTTGTTTTTAACATTCTGGAGATATTTAAAATGTGGTAAAAGTGATTTGTAACTGCTGTCTATCGCCAGTTATTATAAAAGAGTGGGGTTGTTTTGCAAAGGAAAACTAAGATATAGGTAAGAAGTAAGGAATATGTCAGTAAGATGTAAGTAAAATGTAAGATTCACCGCAAAGGGCGTAGAGGAAAGAGTTAAGATTCCCGCCTAACAAACTGGCGGGCAGGGAATACTGACTATTGACTATTGAAGATTGAGGGATTGAGGAATTTAAGTAAATAAAGAAATAATATTAAATTGAATATTGTTAATATATAATAAGGTAATATTTAATAAATGAAGATATTATGAATTTTGTATCTAACTATTTCAATTGGCTGCAAAAGAACAATCCCAAAAACATTGTCGAGAGTTATCCCGAAATAGACGAACAAAAAGAAACTTCTGTTCCGGGTGTCTATATTGTAGGAGATTTGACTGGTATACCCTTACTTAAACTTGCCGCAGATGGCGGGGCTAAAATTGTAAAACAACTTTTCTCTGACCAGAAAACTGCCTTAGAAAAAGAGAAGGATTCCAACGTTTACGATTTAGTCATTGTTGGTGCCGGACCTGCAGGTATTTCCGCTGCGATAGAATGTAAAAAGAAGAACATTAACTACATCATTTTAGAATCAAACCGCATCTTAAACACAATAGAGAATTTCCCAAAGGAAAAACCCATTACCTTAAAACCGGATGGAGTACAACTGGAATTACCATTGGAAATGAACGATGGATTCAAGGAAACTCTCCTTGATGAACTTAAGTCACAAATAGAAAGACAAGGCCTGAATTTTGAAGTTGGGACTTTTGTTCAAAAACTCAGCCGAAAAGACAACATAATCCATATTGAAACAAACAAAAATGCGTATATGGCAGAAAAGGTTGTGCTCGCCATAGGAAAAGCTGGTAACAGCAGACAACTCAAGGTGTCCGGTGAATTATTACCAAAAGTATTCAATAAATTGTACGATCCCGGAGAATTTGCCGATAAAAATATTCTGGTCGTGGGTGGTGGTGACAGTTCGTTGGAGTGTTCTATTGCACTTGCAAAATCAGGAAATAAAATAATCCACTCTTACCGCAAAGACGAATTTTCCAGGCCAAAAGAAGAAAACATGAACAAATTCCATGATCTGGTGGAGCAGGGCAAGATTACACCAATTTTTGAATCAACGGTTACAGAGATACGGGAAAAAGAGGTTGTCCTGAAAACAAAGGACGATGTTAAAACCATACCTAATGACGTTGTCTTTACTCTCATTGGGCGTGAATTACCCACACAATTTTTCAAGCGAAGCGGCATACGCATGGAGGGAGAGAAAGGGTTATTGTGGTGGTGGTTTATGGTAGCATCGATAAGTTTTTTCTCTATGCTCTATTTTGGTAAAGTCGGAATCGCTTTTGATGTGTTTGCAGGGTCTGATACTATATGGGCAAAGATGATTGCGTATTTGAGCGCACCCTTTCAAGCTCCGCTTAATTGGAGTCTCTCGGGTTATAAATGGTATCCATCATTAAACTTCGTCCTGGGATGGGCCGGTTCTATAATTTTCTTAATTTCCGGAATATGCTCTCTTGGATTTTTAGCAAGGTACGGGAACGTTTATTTTCGAACTCTATGGCGTGCGTTTAAGTATACATATTTCATGGGAGTAGGCGCATTTTTTACGATATTGTATTTTTCTAAATTGCTGCATAACACTGCTGGAACGGCAGAGTGGATCGAACCGCCCACATATTGGTATTCACTTTTCTATTGCGTAACAATGCTCATCTTTGGTTTGCGTCGTACATATGTCAGAAAAACACGCTATGTTTCGTTGCAAATGACAGCACTTGTATCGATTCAGATTTTTTTTCTCTTCCTGCTTCCTTTTCACCTGTACGAGCCGCTTATTTACGACAACCTTGGTGCACAGCACTGGATAGTGTCAGAACTGTTTCCGAGCGGCAAATGGAGTAGTTTTGCCTTCATCTTATTCTGGCCGCTGAATATGTGGGAATTTGGAAGCAGCTCTTTCTGGACGTGGTTTCCTTTTGTACAGGCGGGTTTGATTCTATTCTTTTTAATCAGACATTACGGGAAAGGTGTATATTGCGGTTGGATTTGCAGTTGTGGAGGTATGGCAGAAACGCTGGGAGATGAATACAGGCGCAAAACACCACATGGCCCAGGGGCAAAAAGGCTTGAAAACGTCGGTCAGATCGTCCTTTTTGCTGCCATCATTTTTACCCTGATTATCTATTTGAATAAATCAGGTATGTGGAGTTCGTTCCCTCTTTTAAGTTATACAATGACTGGTGTATACAAATTTTCAATAGACGTAATATTTGCGGGCATACTCGGCCTTGGCGTCTACTTTTTTCTTGGCGGGAGGATATGGTGCAGATATGGATGCCCACTTGCAGCACTCATGCACATATACACAAGATTTTCAAGATACCGAATTCTATCAGAAAAGAAAGATTGCATCTCCTGTGAAATTTGTACAAGGGTATGTCATATGGGAATAGATGTTATGAATTTTGCAAACAAGGGTATCCCGATGAACGATGTACAGTGTGTTCGATGTTCGGCTTGCGTGACAGAGTGTCCTATGGACGTCCTTTCCTTCGCAAAATTAAAAAATGCGGACATTCACAACTTTAGCAGAGAACAGATTCCTTATTATGGAAAAGATAGCTGGCGTGCCGGAATAAGGTAAAAAGGTTACCCAATCATGAAAAAAATTATTGCCGCATTTTATATTATATTCTTTATTACTCAGCAAGCGACATTTGCTGAAACAGACAACACATTCTGGGAAAGCTATCAGGATATACTGAATAGCGCCGTTACCGTAAACACGTTTACATCGATTGATGGAGAATTCGGACATGCATCCGTAGACTATGAAAAAATTAAGAATGACTCTGAACTTCAAGAAAAGATTTCACTCCAACTGGAGAAATTAAAAACAGTAAAGGCGCCGGAAGAGGAAAAACACAAACTTGCATTCTGGATCAATGCATACAATCTTTTCACAATAGTTGATGTTGTTAATAATTATCCGATAGCAAGTATGAAAAAAATCGGCTGGAAAAACAAGCATCACCAGGTTGAGGGTACGCTTTATAGGCTTGATGATATTGAACATAATATTATCCGTCCACTTGCCGATCCGCGTATACATTTTGCAATAAACTGTGCTTCGGTTGGGTGCCCCAGCTTGAAAGCAGAAATTTTTGACGGTAATCAAATAGACACGCAATTAGACAAGGTAGTAGCGAATGCGTTGAAAAATCCCCTGCATCTGAGAATGATTAATAATAAGTTGAACACAACACAACTCTTTAAATGGTTCAGCAAGGATTTTGAATCCGGTGGATATAAAGGAGTTGCAGACTTTGTCAACAGGTTTGCACCGGAAAGGTTGAAGAATACCCACCAAATCGAGAAGAAGATAAAGTATGACTGGAATCTGAATACAGAACAAAACGTACTGAAAAAGATGAAGGAACTTGGCACAAAATTCCCCGAATTAAAGCTTAAGAAAAAATGAATAGTAAGAAATGTCGGAAATTTTTGATGTAAATTATAGGAGAATGACTAAAATGAAAGTACTTGGTATCAGCGGAAGTCCGAGGGAAAGTCACACAACAGAAGGCCTGGTTAAAACCGTTCTGGATGCGACGGGTTTAGAAACAGAGTTAATATCCCTTCATGACATGAAGATAAACGGTTGTATATGTTGTCTGGGTTGTGTTGAGGATAATGTCTGTAAAGTCCGGGATGATTATATTCCCTTGATGCACAAGGTATTGAACGCTGACGCTATAGTCGTTGGCGCTCCTAATTATTTTGGTAGACTTAATGCCCTCACGCACGCATTTCTTGAGAGATTTTACTGCTTCAGGCATGATAAGGATGGACTGGGCGGTATGAGGCTTTCCGGTAAAATAGGCGCAATCGCTTCTGTAGGTGGCGGAGGAGAGTGGGAGATGCCGGGAAGAGACAAAAAAATGTATGAGATAGCGGGTGAGGATATTAAGGGCTTCTTTGACTATAACGAGATTGAATGTGTGGGTACCGTTGAGGCGCAGGGTGCGGTGCCCTGTTTTTCGTGCGGGTATGGTGAGGTCTGCAGTGTAAGTGGCGTAAAGGCTTTTTTCGGACAGGATGCAAAAGTTACACCTGAAATCATTCCCTGTCTGGACAAGCAGCCGGAGGTTATAGATAAGGCAAAGCTACTTGGTGAAAGATTGCGGGAAAGGTTACAGGTAAATTCTTAAAGAAGATGTTTCCGGCAGAGTGATTATATTATGATAAATGATTTCTGGCCAAAGAGTCTTTTTGTTGCAGGCGTATTATTACTGGGGACTTTCCTTTTGTCCACAAGAACCGAGGCTGGATCTTCTGAAAACATTGCTCCTGAGTGGGTGATCTCCGAGTGGATAAATAGTGAAGGGTTTACGCTTTCCGATATGCGTGGGAAGGTAGTCATAATAGATTTCTTTCAGTTATGGTGTCCCGGATGTAATAAATTTTCCGGGCCTCTTATGAAAAAATGGTCACAGAAATACAGTGGTCAATCGGATATTCAATTCGTTGCTATTCACACGGTCTTTGAAGGCCACTCTCAACAAACCCCAAAAATACTACGGCAATACGTTAAAGAAAAGAACATAACCTACCCGGTAGGGGTTGATGATCAGGTTTCAAGCCAGAGATTGCCGGAGACAATGATTCGATATAATACCCGCGGAACCCCTGAGATGGCGATTATTGACAAGAAGGGGAGAATTCGCTTTCAACATTTCGGAAGTTTTAATCCGGACGTTATTGAAGGGCTGATAGATACTCTTTTGAAAGAAGAGTAATATAGTCTTAACTAAAAGCGGCTACAGTTATGTAGCAATTAATCAAGAAAGGGGGTCTTTATGGATTATCAGTTTTTAATAGATACATACGAGACAGAGAGGATTAAGGTATTAAGTACATGGAGTACTTTCAAAGACGAAGACCTTTCTGCACGTCCTCATCCCAATGATAAACGAGGAAGGAATGCGCTTGAGCAGATGATTCATCAATGTATGGGTGAGAATAAATGGTTTACTGGCATGCTGGGTGTTGATGTCGGTGCTCCACCTTTGCCGGAAAATGAAACTCGCCTGGAGTTTATTAAGCGTTATGCCGAGGATTCGGGAAAAAGAGTCGAAGCCTTAAAAGAGAAGGATGATGACTGGTGGGCAGAAGAGGTTAAGTTCTTCGAATTTAATAAGTCACGGGCATGGATCGTTACCAGGAGAATTGCCCATACGGCACATCATCGAGGCCAACAGACAATGTTGCTGAGAATGCTGGGTCGTGAGATTTACAGCACATACGGCCCAACTGCAGATACAGGTGGATTACAACCAAATGGCGCTCTGACGATTTATCCATATTCTGACATAGATACCCTGATCAAAGAAGAAGCGGCTGGTGGAACTGCAAAGGCCTCATTACCGGGGCCAGGAGAAAAACCGTGCACGGAACGGCCTGAGTAGCAATTATTATATGCGATAAAATGCTTTTAATAATAATAATCCTCATTTTCTATTGCCCGGCGGCTTTATGGCTGTTCCTTTATGGCATAAACAACTATTACATGATTTTTCTTTTCCTGAGGAAAAACAAAAAAGAATCATCAACAAATCAGGAGTTCCTCAAACTGTTTTGGTCAAATCACGGCAAAAACAGACTGCCAAAAGTTACTACACAATTACCGATTTATAACGAAAGGCATGTGGTAGAACGTTTAATTAAGGCGATCGTAAATATTGATTACCCTAAGGAACTTCATGAAATACAGGTACTGGACGATTCTAATGATGAGACAAAGAGCATGGTATCTGATCTGGTTAATAAATACCGTGAGATGGGATTCAATATAAAGCATGTTGTCAGAAGAGATAGAGATGGGTTTAAGGCAGGGGCATTGAATTTAGGCCTGGAAAAGGCCGAAGGTGAGTTTCTGGCAATCTTTGATGCCGATTTCGTACCGGATAAAGATTTTCTCTATCAAACCATTCCCTTCTTTTATGAAAGGCCAAAGGTCGCCCTTGTTCAAACACGATGGGGGCACATAAATCGAAATTACTCTCTTCTAACAATAGCACAGAGTATTGGAATGGACGGACACTTTATTATCGAGCAGGGTGCCAGAGCCTGGAATGGATTATATATGAATTTTAATGGAACTGCCGGAATATGGAGAAGAGAGGCAATTATTGATGCGGGAGGATGGAACTTTGATACCTTGACTGAAGATCTGGATCTGTCATACCGCGCCCAATTAAAAGGGTGGAAAACTAAATTCCTGTTTGATGTTGTCGCACCGTCAGAACTGCCAATAGACATAAACGCCTATAAATCTCAACAGCATAGATGGGCAAAGGGTTCGATTCAGACCGCCAAAAAGCTTTTACCTCAAATATACAAGACGAATGAAACCCTGATAAAAAAGGTAGAGGCTTTTATTCACCTGAACCAGTATATGGTTCATCCAATGATGATTATACTAGCCCTGTTATCCCTTCCTCTCATAATCTTGTTAAAGCCGCAAATAAGCAGCATGTCAGTTTCTTTAACAATGATAATCTTTATGTTTCTAATATTTATGGGGGCATTTGCGCCTACATTTCTTTATATAGTTGCTCAGAAGAAGGGTTATAGGGATTGGCAGAAAAGATGCCTGTTTATACCGGTACTTATGGTTATAGGGTGTGGTATTGCCATTAATAACACAAAAGCCGTACTTGAAGCATTGTTAAATATCAAGAGTGATTTTATCAGGACGCCTAAGTATGGTGTAATCAAGCGAGGCAGGAACATACTGGTAAAAAACTATTCATTGTCATTGCAGGTATTCTTTGTCAGTGAAATACTCTTAAGCGCATATTGTTTTATAGGATTTATGCAGTATACGAGCAATAAGAAATTTGTCTTTGGACCTTTTCTATTGATGTATGCAATCGGTTTTCTTTACGTCGGTACGCTTTCTATTTTTCAGAAGTTTAGTGAGAAAATAAGATGTTGATTGAAAATGTTATCAGCAAAAAGCATATTGGATTTTTAATAACTACTTTGTTCGTTTCTGTGATTAATTTGGGACAGATAAGCCTTGCAGATATAGACAGGAAGGACGAAATAAAATATGTGCTTCCCAGCGATGCCATCCCTGCTATAAAGAATCCTGAATTTGTACCTGCAGATGAAGCAGGGCTTGATGACAATGAACCCGTTGTAGGCGTGACTATTAATGGTGAAAGCCGTGCTTATTCCGTTTATCTCCTGAATCATCATGAAATAGTAAATGACAAGATCGGCGATAATGCTTTTGCCGTTACCTGGTGCCCGCTCGCTAATCTTGCGGTTGTGTATAACAGAGAAATTAATGGTGAAGAATATACATTCGGAGTTTCAGGAAAATTGCTTAAAAATACACTTGTGATGTTTGATTATGAAACTGAATCTCTCTGGCCAATTGTTTATGGTGAGGCGATAGATGGAGAATTAACAGGAAGGAAACTGAATAATATCCCGGGGAGCCAGAAGACATCATGGGGTGAATGGAGAAAATTACATCCTGATACCCTGGTATTGTCTCATCATGGCTCAAGGACAATTGGCTATGACGCTTACGCAGACTATCACAGAAAAGATGAAACCGGCATATATCCCGCCAGGAATATAGATAAAAGGTTAAGTACTAAGACAACCGTTATTGGAATAGAAATAAATGATAAACACAAGGCTTACCCTTTCAGCTTGTTTAACAATACGAAAATAGTTACTGATAAATTTCAGGGCTTGAACCTGCTTGTTTATAGAAATAACGAGACCGGCAGTATTATGGTATATGATAGGAAGGTTGACGAACATGTAATTGATTTTGAGAAATATATGGATTTTGCGACAGACAGCATAACAAACACTACGTGGGATCTGGAAAATGGGATTGGCATAAAAGGAAGCATGAAGGGTAAAGCGCTACGGCGCGTTAAATTTCTGTCCGTTTACTGGTTTGTCTGGGCAGATTACCATCCTGAAACCGAAATATTTATAAAATAGGTACGGAATATAACTGAAGAAGTTTACGTACGGGACCTTAAGTGCTTCATGAACAGAAGACTGATTACCATAATAATCACAGGAATTGTTATCGAAATCCTGTGCGTTGCAATTGCTTCCATTGGAGATATAAAAAAGAATATTCCCTGTTTTGCTTTTTTGTATACAGCCTCCTTTATTGCGTATCTCTTTGTCGTATTTTATGTTTCAAGGAATGGAGAGATTTCTGAACAGGATGGCAATAGTTCAAGGGAGATTCTCTGGGTCATTATAATTTTTTCGCTGATATTTCGCTTTACGCTGTTACCAATGATTCCGACAGATGATATGTATCGTTATTTATGGGAAGGAAAATTACAATTAAACGGGATTAATCCTTACTCCCATCCACCGGAATCTTCCGGCCTGGAACATCTCAGGGACAAGTTCTTTTCCGGTATTAATCATAAACATCTGTCTACAATCTATCCGCCGCTCATGCTTATGGTGTTTGCAGCAGCAGATTATGTCTCACATTCCTTTATATCAATGAAGTCTCTCTTCCTGCTTTTTGATGTACTTTCGATATTTTTATTATTGAGGTTTTTAGGTGTAATGGGAAAAAGTTCTGTTAATGTGTTGATATATGCATGGAGCCCGTTAGTCCTTATAAGCTTTGCGGCAAGTGGTCATGGTGATTCGCTACAGATATTCCTTGTTATGCTTGCGTTGTATCTCTGTGCAATTAGAAAGAATCTGCGGTCTGTCATTTCCATTGGCCTGGCGGCAATGTCAAAATTTGTATTTATTATTATTGCTCCCTTCATGATCTCGGCGCTGATGCCGGGTAAAAGGCTTAAATATGTTATAGCATTACTTTCAGTTATGACCGTATTGTATTTACCATATGTTGGTGCCGGTAAGGGCCTGTTTTCCACTCTCTTTCACTTTGGAACTCAATACCATTTTAATGATTCTGTTCATTTTCTGATTTTTTGTTTATCTATTGGATCTCCCCTGGTATCTAAGATAATAACAGTTGCGATTTTTGGCGCTGTGCTTTTATATTTATATAAAAAACATTTAAATACACATTTTGTTGGACAGGACATTAATAGAAACGATTCTATTATAAGGTTTGCCTTTTTATCTATCGGGGCTTTTTTAATACTAACTCCAACATTACATCCCTGGTATCTTACGTGGATAGTACCTTTTCTCTGTTTCAATAAAAACCGGGCATGGCTTATCCTGACCGGTACGGTTGTCTTCTATTATTTCATGAATCATGAACTGTTTTCCAAAATGATATTGTATAATAACGAATGGGTATGGAAGGAAGTACACTGGTTAAAGCTGCCGGAATATCTTCCTTTTTATGGCCTGTTAATTTATGGATGGTTAAAAACAGTTTTGCCACTAAGGCACAAAGCCACTAAAACCAATATAAACTTGGCGACTTAGTGTCTTCGTGGCATGGCGTTCCTTTTTCTTGCATAATGTTTTATTGGAGGTAGAAGTTAAAATGGAAATAAACGAAAAATCTGTTTTTTACGCACCTGATTATTATCATATAGAACAAGACTCCCTTCACCTGTTTTTAGACCCTGAAATGCCGAACTGGATTATTACTGATAAGAGGGGTAGTCAGATTATGGGAGATATTAAGAATTGTAAAAGTGTTAAGGGCCTGATGCACAACTATGCAAACAATTTTGATATGGACTACACTAAGGCATGGCTGGAGGTTCATACGTTTTTAAAGGATTTAATAAGATCTAAGTTTCTGACATCAGAACCTGTAAAGAGGGTTAATTACACCGGACGTGCAGACTTTATTCATGCATACAAACTCAATGAGTTGTGGATACACACAAACAATTCGTGCAATCTGACGTGTTCACATTGCCTGGTAAATTCATCTCCAACTGAAGATAACGGCCTTTCAACAGAAGCCATTAAAAGGGTAATTGATGAAGCTGTGATATTGGGAACATCGCGTTTTTACTTTACCGGCGGAGAACCATTTATGAGAAAAGACATTTTTGAACTTATTGATTATGTCTGCAGCCATAAAGAGTCTGAGCTGATAATACTCACGAATGGAACCCTCCTGAAAGGAGAAACAGTAGAAAGGCTACAAAAATGTAATAAAGAACTCTTAAAGATCCAGATAAGCCTTGATGGTTCAAGGCCGGAGATCAATGATCCTTTGAGGGGTAAGGGCAGCTTTGATCTGATCGTTGAAGGGATTAAGAATATTGTTGAGGCAGGATATTTTCCAACGGTAACGACGGTAGTTACAAACAGCAATATTGAAGACATACAGGAAACTACAAAGCTGCTTGCACTGTTAGGAGTAAAAACCCACCATCTTTTATGGGCCCACAAGAGGGGCCGAATAACCGATAATGGTAATAATTCCATTCCTCCAATAGATAAGGTGATTGAGGTAACAAGAAAAGTAAAGGTTGTTGCGGGCGAATCAGGTATTTCAGTTGATAACTATGACTCATACAAATTCAGGGCAAACAGCAACAGGGGTACACGGTATGATTTGGGGAATGCATGTTATGACAGTTTGTGCGTATATTCAAACGGAGACGTTTATCCGTCTGCTTCATTTGCCGGTCATGAAGGTTTAAAATGCGGAAGTATTCTTGATAGTACGCTCAGGGAAATCTGGGATAATAGTAATATGAGCAAGGCATTCAGAAATGCAACACTTCAGAATAAGGAAAAGTGTAAGGAATGTCATATAAAATTTATATGTGGAGGCGGTGACATTGAACATTCATTTTTTTATTCAGAGAACGGGCTCAAGCTGGAGACTGATAAATTTCCTTCCGACATCGGCATACATGCCCTGGACCCTTATTGTGATTTGCATAAGGAGATTACAAAGAACGTCATATTTGAGCTTGCCGAGGCCAGGAAAAAGATGATGGATAGAAAGACGGGATTCGGCGCTCCTACTGTCTTAAGATCGATGGGTGAGGGTGTCTCCGTTTGCGGTGCTGATGAACAGGTTCCTCGAACCGGATTTGATAATCAACAATCTGAAACCAAGGCTCCACAATCTGTGCACACTCTCCACTCTAACTGTGTGCTCTCTTTTGATGTTGATAAACCCAGGAGTATTGTACGTGAATTTTACGGCAAGGCGGCAGAAGAACCTCAAGAGGAGTTGTGTTGTCCGACAAAGAATACCCAGGAAGACACAAGCCATATTCCACAGGAAGTATTGGATAGGTTTTATGGATGCGGAAGCCCGACAATTATTGCAAAGGTTCTAGCAGGAGAGACCATGGTCGATCTGGGAGCAGGCGCTGGGATTGATTGCTTCATTGCTGCCAAAAAAGTTGGTCCAATGGGGAAAATTTATGGGATTGATATGACGGATGAGATGCTGAAGGTTGCCAACGAAAACAAACATCTGGTGGCAAAGAGTCTCGGCTATGATATTGTAGAGTTCAGAAAAGGATTCCTGGAAGACATTCCGGTTGAGGACGGTACGGTTGACCTGATTACTTCGAATTGTGTCATCAATCTATCACCTGACAAAAGAGCTGTTTTTAATGAAATGTGGAGGATACTTAAAGACCACGGAAGGATTATAATTTCTGATATCATTTCTGAAGAGGAAACACCTCCCTATCTTAAACTTAACAAGCAGTTATGGGGTGAGTGTATCAGCGGTGCATTAACCGAAGATGAATTTATGGCCTACCTTGAACAGGCCGGTTTTTATGGACTTCAAACATTGTCGAAGGTATTCTGGAAAGAGGTGGAGGGATACTCATTTTATTCCGTGACATTGCGTGGATATAAGTTTGAAAAGAAAGAGAGTTGTGTTTACATTGGGCAGAAGGCAATCTATCATGGTCCATACAAGGCGATAACGGATGAAGAAGGCCACCTGTTCCCCAGAAATGAACCGGTTGAGGTATGCACAGATACGGCAGCAAAGTTAAGCAATTTCCCGTATGCAGGACAGTTTACTATACTTAATGCTGATAATGAGAATGCCGCATCGTATAGTTGCAGTCCTTCAGAGGAAGGAGTTCCATGTTGTTGAGGTAGCAATTCGTCCCAGATTATTTTGATAACATAATAGTATGGAGAAGATATGGATATAGAGGAAGCAGTCAAGGTAGTAAAAGAATATGGTAGAATTCTGAAAGAACAACCAATTAAAAATGTTCAAGGCCGCCTTATGTCACTACTGCAATACGATAAGGACACAATAAAGGAGGCAATAAAAGCTGAATTGATATATGCCGGCACGGCAGAGCCGCGAGACGAAAAAATGATCAGGTCCCTTAAGCTGGCGTTCTTACAGCTTGCCAGTTTTCTGCCTGATGACGAAGTAGTACCATTGTTTGACGTTGACGATGCCCTTGATTCGGATGATGTCTGCCACAACTATTACAAATACCTCGATGGAAGCGAAAAGGCCAGTAACCATATTTTAGAACAAACGAGTATATTAGTAGAGGAGCTTGATGGGTTTTGTCAGGAAAATGGCTTATAGTACCTCATAAGGTGGCCTGGCCTTATATTTCGGGGTGTATTTGTTAATATCACAGAGCATGGCTATTTTGTTTTACAAAATAGCTTCGCCCATTTCCAAGCTTCCCAACTGAGTCGGACCTTGAAGATACTCCGAGGGGCGCCTCCCGACAGAGTCGGATCTGTGATCTGCTCACAGGGTCGTCCTCAGGCGACGGGCGGCTCTCCTCTGGCATTTGGTATCTGTCCTACTATTTATATTGCAAAACAAAGACACTCTTTTATAATTATATAGTTATTATCAATAGACAGCGTTTACAAAGCATTTTTAAGAAAAAAGTGTTATAGAAATGTCAAGCAAAAGATCAAAACACAGAGAGCAGCACGGAGAGCAGCACGGAGAGCACCCAAAAGAGCAATCAAAAGAGCAATCAAAGGTGCCTGATTGGCTGATAAATAGTATTACCGAAGCATCTAAAAACGCACGTCAAATATATTACGTTTATATTGGGCTTCTGGCTTATTGGGTACTCACAATAGTTAGCACCTCTGACCGTCAGGTTATTCTTGACAATAAAGTCAGCCTTCCAATTATAAAACTTCAGATCTCCCTGGATGGTTTCTTTATCTCAGGCCCACTAATAGCAATGTTTGCTTTTATTTATCTTCAATTATATTTGCAAAGGTTAAAAGGTTTAATTGCGGATCTGCGTACTGATTTTGATTTAATAAAACATAGACGTCATTATGATTTAATAGAACATAGACGTCTTTATCCAAAGATGCTGAATTTAGCTAGAGAGTCTGACTCTGAACCGGGTATTGTAGGAACAGTGCAAAAAACATTTGTTAGTTTCTCTCTCTGGTGGCTGCTGCCTATTGTTTTAATCCTTAATTCTCTTTGGTTTGTCAAAAAACACGACCCTATATTGTCTTACGTTGTAGGGATAATGCCGATTCTGGGTGTTGCAATAGTCTATTATTTCTGGAGCTTTTATAGTGATATCCGTGAAAAGTATAAAAGGATAAATAATCGTCTGTGGAGATATTTAAGAGGAAACAGTGGTAAGATTTTTTTGCTTTTTTGTATGATATTATATAGCGTGTTTCTCCTTTATTTTTTTGTGCCTTTATCAAATGAAGGTAAAGGTTTGAGCGTGGACTTAAGCAATCAGAAATTAATTGCCAAACCGGCAGACGATTATAAGGGCCTTCACTGGGTAAACCTGAAAAATGTTCACCTGGAAGGCGCAGACCTTGTTGCCTCCGTCTTAAAAAGAGCCAACCTCAAAGGGGCCAATCTTCAGAAAGCTGATCTTCAGGAAGCCAACCTTGAAGGCGCTAACCTCGAAGGAGCAATCCTTGATAGAGCTAACCTTCAAGGAGCCAACCTTAAGGGAGCCACTTTTGATATAGATAGCCTGCAAAGAGCCAGTAACTGGGCACTGGCATACTATAGCGGTGACGCCCTCAGCATGCTTGGATTACCGGTAATGCACAATGAATTAATCCAGAAAAGTAATCTAAAAGGATATAGCCTTGTTGGAGCCAACCTCAGGAAAGCCAACCTCTGGGAAACCAACCTTTCAAAGTCCAACCTGGAGGTTGCTAATCTTGTGGGGGCGAATCTTGAGGGAGCCAATTTTGAGGGGGCCAATCTTCAGGGAGCTATTTTTGACATAAATAGTATTAAAAGTGCAAACAACTGGGTATTAGCGTACTATAATGACGAGCACCTCAGCAAGCTTGGACTGCCTGCGATGCACAACAAATTAATCCGGGAAAAAAATCTAAAGAGATATGACCTTGAGGGAGTAAGTCTTCAGGAAGCCAACTTTTGGAAAACTAACCTTCAGGAAGCTAACCTTAAGAACGCTAATCTTGAGGGAGCGAACCTTGGGAGAGCCCACCTTCATAGCGCCAGGCTTGAGAGTGCCAACCTTGAAGGTGCCAACCTCCAGGAAGCCAACCTTGAGGGTGCCACCCTTCAGAAAGCCAATCTCTATAGAGCTAACCTTCAGGATGCAACTCTTTTCCTAACCGGCTTTTTGGAAGCCCGCCTCGAAGAGGCCAACCTTGGGATGGCTAATCTTGAAGGGAGTAATCTTGAAAAATCCAATCTTCAGGGAGCCAATCTTTGGAAAGCGAACCTTACGAAAGCCAACTTTGAGGTTGCTAATCTCAAGGGGGCTAATCTTCGGGAAGCCGTTCTTCAGGAAGCCAGGCTTGAGAGTGCCAACCTTGAGGGAGCCAACCTTGAGAGTGCCAACCTTGAGGGAGCCAATCTTCAGAAAGCAGACCTTCAGGAGGCGATCCTTGATGATGCTAATTTTGAAGGAGCAGACCTTAAGGGAGCCAATTTTGAGGGAGCCAACCTTCAGGACGCCATTTTTTACAAAGCTGACCTTGAGGGAGCCAACCTTGAGGGAACCAATCTTAAGGGAGTAGACTTTGAGGAAGCCAATCTTCAGGGAGCCGATCTCATTGGTGCTGCATTTGATATAGATAGCCTTAAAAGCTCTAGAAATTGGGTACTGGCATACTATAGCAGTGACGCCCTCAGCATGCTTGGATTGCCGGTAATGCACAATAAATTAATCAAGGAAAGCAATTTAAAAGGATATAATTTTGAAGGGGTAAACTTTTGGAAAGCTGACCTCGAGGGAACCAACCTTGAGGGAGCCAATCTTGAGGGAGCCAACCTTGCGGGAGCCAATCTTAAAGTTACTAACCTTCATAGAGCTAACCTTTGGAAAGCCAACCTCGAAGGAGCAAACCTTCAGGGAGCAAACCTTCAGGAGTCCAATATCGAGGGGGCTAATCTTAAGGGAGCCGCCTTTGACATAGATAGCCTTAAAAGTGCAAGCAACTGGGTATTAGCGTACTATAGTGAAGACGTTCTCAGTAACATTGGACTGCCGGCAATGCATAATACGTTGATTCCGAAAAACAATCTGAGAGGTTATAATTTTGAAGGTGCAAATCTTGAGGGAGCCAACCTCAGGAAAGCCAAGCTTGAGGAAGCCAACCTTGAGGGAGCTAATCTTGCGAGAGCAAACTTTCATAAAGCAAATCTTTGGAAAGCAAACCTTGCAAATGCAAACCTTCAGGATGCCAGTCTTGAAAAGGCCAATCTCGCGGAAGCCCGCTTTGTGGAGGCTAGCCTGGCAGGCGCTAATCTGGTGGGAGCTGAACTTACAGAAGCCAACCTTGAGGGAGCCAACCTTCAGATGGCCAGCCTTGAGGGAGCTAATCTCTGGCAATCTAACCTTGCGAAGGCTGACCTTACGAAAGTCAACCTTATGAATGCAAATCTAGAGGGAGCTAACCTTCAGGATGCTGTTCTTTTAGCAGCCAGGCTGCAGGGAGCCAGTCTGCTGGGTGCCAACCTTTGGAGAGCCAACCTTGAGGGAGCCAATCTTGAGGGAGCCAACCTTGAGGGTACCAACTTTAAAGAAGCCAGTCTTGGGAAAGCCAATCTTGAGGGAACCAGACTTTTGGGAGCCAACCTGGTTGGTGCCAACCTTGGGATGGCCAAACTTGAAAGAGTTAATCTTGAGGGGGCAAGGCTTCAGGAAGCCAACCTTGAGGGTGCCAGGCTCAGGGAAGCCAACCTTGAAGGAGCTAACCTTGAAAAAGCAAACCTTCAGAAAGCCAACCTTGAGAAAGCCGTCCTTGTAGAAACCACTCTTTCTGCCGCCAGACTTTTGGAAGCTAATCTTGAGGGAGCCGACCTTACAAAAGCTAATCTTGAGGGAGCCAACCTTGGGGGAGCCGATCTTACAAAAGCCAGGCTCTGGCAAGCCAATCTTGCAAAAGCCAATCTTGATGGAGTCAATCTTGAGGGAGCAGACCTCCAGGAAGCCAATCTTGAGGGAGCCAGTCTTGTGAAAGTTAACCTTGTTATGGCTATCATTGAGAGAGCCAATCTTGAGGGAGCTAACCTTAAGGAGGCCAACCTCAAAGAAGCTATCCTTGAGGAAGCTAATCTTCAGAAAGCCATACTGGAGAGAGCCAGTCTTGATGGTGCCTACCTTGTCGGTGCCAATCTTGCTAAAGCCAACCTTCAGGCCGCCAGTCTTTCTGGAACCATTCTCGATAGATCCAGCCTTGAAAAAGCCAGTCTTGTAGGTGCCACACTTATAGGTGCCAGCTTTACAAATTCCAACCTTCATGGGGCAAACCTTCAGAATGCAAACCTTCATGAGGCAAATCTTCAGGAAGCCAACCTTGGCAAGGCCGATCTTCAAGGGGCTAACCTTGAAAAAGCCAACCTTTTGAACGCTAATCTTGATAGTGCTAACCTGCAGGGAGCCAACCTTGTGGGGTCTGTACTACAGGGGGCCAAAATTGAGGGAGCCATACTTCAGGGAGCCAACCTGCAGGGAACTAATCTATTGTCGGCCAAGCTTTGGGAAGCCAATCTTAATGGAGCCAACCTTGGGAGAGCTAAGCTTGAGGGAGCTAACCTTGGTAAAGCCGATCTTGAGGGAGCCAACCTTGAGAGAGTCATTCTTCAGGGAGCTAACCTTCAGGCCGCCGATCTTGAGGGAGCCAACCTTAACGAAGCAAATCTTGTGGGAGCCCACCTGGTGCAAGCTTACCTTGATAAAGCTAACCTCACGAAAGCCAACCTTACGAAGGCCAACCTTGAAAGTGCCAACCTTGAAGGAGCCGATCTTATCGGAGCTAACCTTGTAGGCGCCGATCTTAAAGATGCCAATCTTGAGAAAGCCAACCTCTCGGGTACCAACTTTGAGAGTGCCAATCTTGAGAATGCCAACCTTTCTGGCACCAACCTTGGAAGAGCTAACCTTCAGAGTGCTAATCTTGAGAGCGCAATCCTTTTGGGAGCCAATCTTAAGAATGCCAGACTTTATAATACCAACCTTATGAATGCCCACCTTCAGGGTGCTAATCTTGAGGGAGTATATAACTTAAACATTGAACAGTTTTCCGGGGTGAAAACCCTGTATAAAGCAAAATTAGATCCTGAGCTTATGAAACAGGTAAAAGAAAAATACCCCCATCTTTTAAAAGAGCTAAAACCTGACAGCAGACCAGTGGATAATTATACCGAGAAAATTACTCTAGACAAAACAGGTACAACACTTGGAGGAACGCTACAACGTTGATATTTGATATTCCATCTTGAGGTGTGTGTTTACTACTTTAATGTATAGCCTGTTATGCTTCATCGATAATAAGCAATAACCCGCAGTCAGAACATTCCTTTGCATCCTTACCAACATGGTGACCGCAGGCAGGGCATCTGTCCTGATCTGCCCATTCCTGTGATTCCCTGAGCTCCGGATGCACAGTCATGTAATATTTATCAATTCTATCAAGTGCTGTCTGAACATCCTCTTTGGTAACCAGAAGACGGAATTTGCACCCGCACGTTCCTGCACTGCATCCCGGAGCAAGCATTAAACGGGATGGAATGCTATTTTCAGAAAGCATATCAGCTAACTCTTTGACCCATTCCTGAGTTTCTTCTTTAATTGCTACCCATTCATCATGGTCTTTTTCCCGATCTGGAGTTTCCATATCTCAATATCAAAATTGATAATACAAAAAAAGTTGATGTTTTTGTGCAAGGAAGTGTTTTGTGCTTAAGAAGGATTTTCTAATGGGGGATCCCTTTCCAGCATCCTTATCTCAAGAAGGGCTATGTCTGGCTTTTCACTTATTGCCGTTTCTAATGCCTGCATACCGCTATATGCCATAATTACATCATGCCCCTTCATTTTAAAAAAATCCTCAAGAAGCTCACATGACTTGATATCATCATCCGCTACTAAAATTTCCCCCATGTTAAAAGGTTATTATAATATCAATATAAAGTCAATATAGTTTTATTATTTTTCCTTTTTACCTTCCCTTGACTGCACATTTCTAGAGTTTTTTTTGTCTATAAAATCTAAAATAATCAACTCTTGACATAGCATATGATAATCAGCTAACATATATGGTTTATCTTAGCCGTATAGGCAAACAATTTTGAATGAGGAGGATTCAAAATGGGTGAAGGATGTCCGAGTTCACAAACAATGGATTTCAGCGATGACGATTCACAAGCTGATGAGACAGGCGCGCGCCAGTCTCAACTGAAGCAATGGCCGATTCAGCTGCATCTGGTATCTCCAGAAGCGCCATATTTTCAGGAGAAAGATATTTTACTAGTTGCAGACTGTGTGCCTTTTGCATTGGCAGATTTCCACAAGGATTATCTTAAGGGAAAGAGTCTGGCCATTGCCTGTCCAAAGCTGGATTCAGAGCAGGAAATTTATATTGATAAGATAGCAGCTTTGATTGATGATTCAAAAATCAATACCTTGACAGTTATGATCATGAAGGTACCTTGCTGTATGGGCTTGACTCATATTGCGAAATCCGGTTCTGATAAGGCTACCCGCAAGATACCGATCAAGCAGGTAGTTGTGGACGTAGCAGGCGGTCAAATTCTATCCGAAGACTGGATTTAAGGCTTCTTGCTATCACATTCAAATATAAGAAACCCCTGGGAGGCAAAGTTCCTCTCAGGGGTTTTTTTATTCAATTCAAAAGTTTAACCTTCCCTTTGCCTTCTCCGTGAATGCCCTTATGGATGACTAAGCTTCTGCCCTGAGTTATTCCTGAATTGTATGCATCCGTACTGCTGCTGGTATATCTGGAGGAGGAGTGTACGAGTTTTGGGTTTCTTTGCCGGTAGAACTCCTTGAGCCGGGGATCTCCTTTCCAGACCAGCTTTTTGGATTTATGCTCAATAACCCGTCCATCCAGCTTATTATAAAACCCGTCCAGAAGGCCGTAAATAAAGGAACGTCTATGTCTGTTCCCGTTGATTTTCTTTCGTTCCTTATGCTCTATCCATAAAAATTCTGAGATGTTTTGAAGGTAATCATACACGTACTCCGCCATTTCAACGTTTTCTGGTGTTCCGTAAATTTCCAGAACCTGGCCACTCTGGTCTTTATGTTGGTCATACCCGAATGTCCAGATAGCCTCTACGAAAAAAAACCTGGTAATTATGGCGCTGATTATAGTCTTGATGGGATTCCGCCTTCCAACTTCTCCGATTTGCTTGTGGATGTAGTTCCATTTGGTTTGCACATCCAGTAACGACAGGTTGTGTTTTAATAAAAACTCGTGGGCCTTGGCCATGGCATTCTGAGCCTCATGCTCGTTGGGGCTTTGGGCCAATGCCAATAGTTTGTGAACCTTGTCCAGTATCTTGTGGTTTTCTGAACTTATGGTGGAGTTGCTTTTCCGTTTTTCTACCCAGGATTGAATATCACCAGTGGCGGTAGGATCGATGCCGTTTTCCAGACAAATCTGCTTGAATGCCTCTCCATGTGGCAATTCCTCACAGATGCCTAAAACTTCTTCTACATACTGGTGGGCCATTTCATGATAGAGAACCTCCTGAACATATTCCCATGTATAGTTGGATATTAAGTTAATGCTGATAGAAAGGTGTCTGTGATAACTGCCCTTCCACTTGCCTAAAACTCCCTCTGCAGAAGAGAGCTCAAGGCTTGGGAGTCGCATTGAGTCTTTAAAGTAATGGTAATTGGCAGTTTTCCAGTCTGCCTTCAACTGCTTGATCCAGGCAGTTTTTAATACGTTGTCTATCTCCATCTACCCTTGGGGAATCAGTTATTGAAATAGGCAGGAAAGACTCGATGTGCGGCCAATATTGACACATGCGGGAAGTTCCTGTGTTGACATTTTAGAATATTATAATATGGAAGATTAGCTGTTGAATTTTTAGTGTTTTAATGGTAATAGATTATATTATGGAAATCAAGCAGAAGCTCAAAAATTTGGGAGAGATTTATAATTTTTGTAACTTATATGATAATGGGCAATAAATATATTTATAGCTGAAGATGGATGAATTTTCATTTATAAAATGGATAAGAAGTAATCAAAAAGAAGATAAAAACATTATCATTGGTATCGGTGATGATTGTGCTTCTATAAAAATTGATGGTAATAAGCAATGCCTGGTTACCACAGATATGCTGGTAGAAGGTACACACTTTGACCTGAAAAAGAATACACCCGGAGAAATTGGGAAAAAATCGATTGCATGCAGTATCAGTGATATCGCGGCTATGGGTTGCTCGGCTAAATATGCCGTGGTTTCAATCTGTTTTCCTCAAGAGACCAGGACAAAATTTGCCAAAGAATTGTTCCTGGGGATGAAGAGAGAGACCGATGCTTATAATATTAAAATAATAGGTGGAGATGTTGTAAGCGGTAAAAAAATGCTGGTTGTTAATGTGGCGATGTATGGTGAAAACAAAGGGTTAACCCCTGTAACCCGCTCAGGCGCAAAGGTGGATGATGCAATAATGGTAACTGGCGCCCTGGGAGGTTCAATTTTAAAAAAACATTTTGCGTTCAAGCCGCGTCTGAAAGAGGGCCAGTTACTGAATAAGAAATTCAATATAAATTCTATGATAGATATAAGTGACGGTCTGGTTGCAGATTTAAATCACATTCTTGAGGAGAGTGGGGTTGGCGCCGTTTTATATGAAGATGAAGTGCCTGTATCTGCAGATGCAAAGAAGCTGTCACGTAAAACGGGCTTTTCAGCCCTTCATCATGCGCTTCACGATGGCGAGGATTACGAATTACTTTTTACTCTTTCAGAAAAAGAGTCCAAAAAACTTCTGGCGTCAAGTTCTTTTCCCGTGCGTTTGTCAAAAATAGGTCATATCAAAAGATCAAATGGGATAAGCATGCAGGATTCAAAAGGCAAGCTGAAAAAAATTAAACCTGTAGGGTATGAACATTTTAAGTAAAATAAAGTTTTCCGTTACTGATGATTCTGTCTGCATCGAAACCGGAGAAGTTGAACAGACAATCGAACTTGGAAATTTGATTGGTTCTCTTCTTAAGGCCGGTGACGTAGTAGCGCTTATAGGCCAACTGGGTGCGGGCAAGACGTATCTGACCAAGGGAATTGCGGAAGGACAGGGCGTGAAGGACAGAAAAGAGGTAACAAGCCCGAGTTATGTGTTAATAAAGCAGTATATGGGAAGGATACCTATTTATCATTTCGATGCGTACAGAGTAAAATCACCTGGTGAAATGTACGACATCGACTGTGTTGGCTTTTTCTGGGGCGAAGGAATATCAATCATTGAATGGGCAGATAAAGTAATGGAGTGCCTGCCAGATGATTTCATAAAAATTACGATTGAAACAGTGGGCGAAACGTCGAGAGATATCCATATATCATATCAGGGAGAGAAATACAGAAACTTTATGGAAGAGTTTAAGGAAGGGGCCAAGTGTCAAACATAAAGGTTTTACCACAAACTGTTGTAACCAAAATAGCTGCGGGTGAGGTCATAGAGCGTCCTGCTTCAGTTTTGAAGGAACTGATTGAGAATTCTATTGACGCAGATGCAACGCATATAGAGGTCCAACTGGAGGATGGCGGGAAAAAACTTATAAGGGTTTCTGATAATGGTCTTGGAATGGATAGGGATGATGTAGAAATAGCTTTTTTAAGTCATGCCACGAGTAAATTGAGAAGCGATGAAGATCTTTTTTCTATTAATACGTTGGGTTTTCGGGGCGAAGCTCTCCCGAGCATAGGGGCTATTTCACAGACAAGGATTATCTCCCGTACAAGGGATACATTAACCGGCTCAGAAATCAAGATTGAGGGAGGAAATCTTGATAATATTAAAGAAAAAGGAGCGCCTGAGGGTACACAGATCGATGTGCATAACTTATTTTATAACACCCCCGTTAGACGCAAATTTCTAAAAAGCACACAAACTGAAATGGCCCATATATCAGAAATGGTTACAAGATTTGCATTAGCATACCCAAACACACATTTCAATGTGACCCACAATGGCAAAAAGACCTTAACTTTCCCAACGGCCAAAGACTTGAAGGAAAGAATAACCACTATTTATGGAAACGAAATAGGTAAAAATCTTATTGCCATAAATCTGAAAGAACCTGACATTTCTATATATGGTTATATTCTACCGCCTACACATAATCGTCCAAATACAAAGATGCAGTTTATCTTTCTTAACGGAAGGTATATCAGAGACAATATAATCTTTCATGCGATAAATTCTGCCTATCAAAACCTGTTGATGACAAAAAGGTCTCCAATTGTTTTTTTGAATCTTCAGATTGACAGCAGGGATGTGGATGTTAATGTGCATCCGACGAAGATTGAAGTCAGATTTAAGAATGCCGGGCTTATTCACGACCAGTTATATGCTGCAATACATTCAGCCCTAATGCAGACGGAGTTTCATTCTCCGCTGAAGATTGCGGGCAGGCATAAACAAGCCGGAATAGAAACCTCATCCGGAACTGCTACCGGAAGAAGTGTACCTGAGAGCAGCGCCGGGGTTCCACACGGGCAGGGTGAGGGCGTATCATTGAATGAGAAAAAAGAATCTGTGATGAAATCCATGTCAGATTTCTTTTCGAGATCTCTGGACAAAGAAACCCCTTGCCGCAAAGACGAACATAAACAGAAACATTTACAATCTTCAGAAGATGAAGGTTTATTCAAACGGGAAAGCAGGCTTGCTTCTTATATTCAGGTACACAACTCGTATATTGTTGAAGAGACAGCCGACGGTTTAAACATAATTGACCAGCACGCCCTGCACGAAATTATTCTTTTCCACGAGATATGGAAGCATATTAAGTCGTCAAAACTTGCAATACAAAAACTGTTGATCCCGGAGTTAATAGAATTAACGCCTAGTGATTTTGTTACTATTATGAACCTCAAAAACGAATTTTGTACCCTGGGTCTGGAGGTAGAAGAATTTGGTAAAAGTACGGTAGCTATTCGCACACATCCGCAAATCTTGAAGAATTTAGATTTTCATGGGCTTATTCAAACTGTCTTGGAAGAGGTTGAGAGTGATGAAATTAAAGGTGAAACCGATGGTATCTTAAGGAAAATCGGCAAAATAATGGCTTGCAAAGGTGCTGTAAAGGCAGGCCAGCGGTTGTCTCCACAAGAAATCCAGTCGCTACTGGACCGAAGGAAAGAGGAAATTGTTACTGATTTTTGTCCCCATGGCCGCCCTACAACACTTGAATTTAAGATGTCTGAACTTGAGAAACAGTTTAAGAGGACATAGAAAATGGTTTGAGTGTGATATATATAGGGCTATTGTATGAAGTTATTACAACATATAGTTATTTCCAGGTTTTCACAAGTCCATATTTATCATAATGTTAACTTTTTCCTTGACGGTCTGTGAGTTTATATATACTATAAACCGTTTAAACGGTATTTTTAACTTTAAACAGGAATGGAGTTGGTTTTTCTATGGCAAAAGTTCAGATTTCTGAGAATGAAAGCTTACGTGAGGCTATTAGAAGATTTAAAAAGATGTGTGACAAAGAAGGCATAATAAATCAATCAAAACGTTATGCTTATTTTGAAAAGCCTTCTGATAAACGTCGTCGTGAGGCGAGTAGAAGAATTAAAAATATAAAAAAGGCTCAGAATCCAGATGCCAATGTTGTTTAGCTCCTAAAACCTGCAAATTATCAGCGATTCCGAAAAAACGAACCTAACTTCAACAAGAACTGCAAATCATATCAATTGTTTTAAACCTGTATTACGTTTATTTATAGAAGTTTGTTCCATAAAGACCTGCCAATCACCTGATTATTAATTCCGCATTCCTTTCAAGGCATATTTCAAACAACATACTCCTAGTCCAATCTTGCAGATTGAACCAGCAGGGAGGGATTCCTGAATTGAGTTAGTATCCTTTTTTCCTTTGACATCAGATTTTTACCTTATAGATTATATAGAATGACTACAATCGTAACTCAAAAAACATGGTTAAAGACGCATGGGTATTATCCCTTTAGTTACTTTTTGAGGGAAAATTTCCCGGTTAAGGTTCACAAAATTTCGATTCATGCCGGTTTCACATGCCCTAACAGAGATGGATTGGTAGGAGTCGGTGGATGTACTTACTGTGCTAATGAAAGTTTCAGTCCAAATGTCCGGGAAACAATTGTACCTATAAAAGAACAGGTTGAAAAAGGGATGAAGTTTTTGAAAAAAAGATACGGTGCCGAAAAGTTCATCGCTTACTTTCAGGCATTTACGAACACGTATGCAGATGTTGATACACTTAAGGCACGATATGATGAAGCTTTGTTAAACGAGGATGTAATCGGCCTCTCTATCGGTACAAGACCAGACTGTATTACCGATGAAATATTGGATCTTATTCACAGCTATACCAAAAAATACCATGTGTGGGTTGAATACGGCTTACAGTCAATTCACGACCGTACACTGCAGTTAGTAAATCGCGGACATGATTACAAGTCATTCGAAGATGCAGTATTGCGTACAAAGGACAAGGGAGGTATAAAGATTTGCGCACACGTAATCCTTGGTCTTCCCGGAGAGGATTGGAACGATATAATGGAGACTGCCCGAACCGTTTCTTCTCTTGGTGTTGACGGAATAAAACTCCACCACCTTTACATTGCAAAAAATACCGCAATGGCAGATGATTACTTTAAGGGCAAGATAAAGACGATGAAGATGGAAGAGTATGTCTCACTTGCCTGTGACTTTTTAGAAAGGATTTCTCCGGATATAGTTATACAGAGATTAGTAGGCGATACGCATGGAGATTTCCTGATTTCACCCGTCTGGAATGCAACCAAGGGTGAGGTGTTTGCTGCAATTACCAACGAACTAAAACATCGCAATTCATACCAGGGTGCAAAATGTGCACTAAGTCCTGACTTGCCCCAACCGTAGTAATTCCTTTTTAATTTGTACCTTACTGTGCAGAGGCAATAATGCTTGCATGATAAAGTTTAGATAGATATAATCCTGTCAAGCAAACTAAGGGTTTGGAAAGTGAGCCATAAAAGCGGGCGTAATTCAGTGGTAGAATACCAGCTTCCCAAGCTGGGTGTCGTGGGTTCGAATCCCATCGCCCGCTCCATACAAAAAACAATTTCAGGAATAAATTAATGAGGTTTTCTGCATCAAAGGGGTTTGGCTGTATTATAATTATTCTCTTAATCATGAATATGCTTACAGGATGTGCTACAACTCACAGAACAAGTAACCCTCCTCCAAGATTAAAAAAGGAATTAGACTCCTTAAAACCTAATACAACCACTTCAAGACCTGCAAAGACTACAAGATCTTCAAAATATACGATTAAACAGGGTGATACTATATGGCGAATAGCTTTCAATCACGGCGTCTCCCCCGACGATATTATAAGAATTAACAATATCAGAGATGTTGCGAATATAAAACCGGGACAGCAGCTAATGATACCGGCAAAAGGTATTACAGGTACTAGAGAAGTGACTTCTCGGGCATCGTTATCATCAGGGCGGCAATCAAACGAGTCATTTACATGGCCTTTGCGCGGTAAGATATTGTATGGTTTTGATAAATGGGTAGATGGTTATAAAAATAAGGGAATCGATATTCAGGCTTTTAACGGGCAGGCAGTGAAGGCGTCAAAGAGCGGGGTGGTTGTACTAACCTCTGACAGGCCGGATGGTTGGGGTAAGGTTGTTGTTCTTCAACATAATGACGGTTCTTATACATGGTATGCTTACAACTCCAGGATTCTGGTAAATAAAGGAGACAGAGTTGCGCAGGGGCAGACAATTGTAAAGGCCGGCAGTACCGGTAGAGCAAAACGGAACATGCTTCATTTTAAAATATTTCTGCACGGAGTACCCGTAAACCCGACATACCTTTTACAGTAAAAAATCCAAAATTTAATTTACTATCTTTTATGAAAAATATATGGGCGCCCTGGCGCAAGGAATTTATCTTGAGTGAGAAAGATGAGAATTGTTTTTTCTGTGAGGCTATAAAAGACAATCAGGATCGCAAGAATCTGGTTTTGTACAGAGGCAAGGAGTGTTTCTGTATTCTAAATAAATATCCATATAATAACGGCCATTTAATGGTGGCCCCAAATCTGCACAAAGATGATCTGTCAAAATTGAGCAGCTCGGAGATGCTTGAATTTATGACATTGACAAGAGACATGAAGGATATGCTGAGTAAAAAAATGAACCCGGATGGTTTCAACCTGGGGATTAATATGGGAAAGTTTGCCGGAGCCGGTGTTGAAGGCCATATACATCTGCATATTGTGCCAAGATGGAAAGGTGATACAAACTTTATGCCCGTTGTTTCTGATACAAAGGTAATACCTCAATCACTCGATGATCTGTATGTTGAGTTGAAAGATTTTTTTTGATTATTAAAGGCTTATATAAAATGTTAACAAGAGAAGAGCTGGAGAAAAGGGAAGATAACAACTTGGCTTCTTATGCGATGAGAAGCATGAATACTCGTGGCAGAGCATACCCGGAGGAGGAACATCCGTACCGAAGTGTTTACCAGAGAGACAAAGACAGAATTATTCACTCTACAGCTTTTCGGAGATTGGAATATAAGACACAGGTCTTTGTAAATCATGAGGGAGATCACTATCGTACACGGCTTACACATACAATAGAGGTTGCTCAAATTGCCAGATGTATATCAAGGACATTATGTTTAAATGAAGACCTTTCTGAGGCGATCGCCCTGGCACACGACCTGGGGCATACGCCGTTTGGCCATTCAGGAGAAGATGCGCTCAGAATCTTGATGAAGGACCATGGCGGCTTTGAACATAACGTTCAGGGGTTGCGAGTTGTTGACGTACTGGAAAAGCGATATTCACAGTTTGCCGGTTTAAATCTTTCATGGGAGGTTAGAGAATCAATAGCAAAGCACAATATCCTTTCTGAAGATCCAAATGTTAAGCAGTTTGATTTAAGCAGACAACCGCTTCTTGAAGCGAAGATTGTAGACATTGCTGATTCGATTGCTTATGACAATCATGATATAGATGATAGTTTAAAGGCACGGCTGATTACAGAAAGCGGTCTGGAAGAAGTTGAATTATGGAGATATGCAAAAGAGAAGGTTAAGGAACAATATAATAATCTTAGTAAAGATATGGAAAATACACATACTATAAAATATTTAATTGATATGGAAGTTACTGATCTTATTGAACACACACAATTAATGATCAATAAGATGAAAATAAAAACAACTGATGACGTACAAAAAAGTAAAGAAAGATTAGTATCCTTTTCACCTGAAATATCTAAAAGAAAACTTGAATTGCAGGAATTCCTGCAGGAAAACGCATATAGTCATTACAGAGTTGTACGAATGGCTGACAAGGCAAAGCGATTTGTCGAAGAGTTGTTTAAAACATTTGTAGAAAACCCTATGCAGCTTCCACCTGAATATCAAAAATGGATAGAGGAGGCAGGACTTTATCAGGGTGTTTGTGATTATATCGCAGGAATGACTGATAGATTTGCTCAGGACGAGTATTTAAAACTTTTTTATCCTTATGAAAGGGTATGATGAAAGCAGATGTTTCTGTAATAATGCCCGCTGCAGGTCTTAGCCTTCGTATGGAGGCTAATGTAAGAAAGCCATTTATAATGATAGGCGACAAACCTGTCTTTTTTTATACACTGGAAAAATTTTATAAACTGAAAAGAGTAAAAGAGATTATTTTTGTAGTAAATAAGGAAGACCTGTCAACTGTTATTGAAAAATGGTCAAATGAGCTTAAGGCTTACAAAGTAACTAAGATAATTGCCGGGGGAGAACGCAGGCAGGATAGTGTCTATCAAGGCCTTTCTCAGTTGGACTCTGACACCAGAATAGTTCTGATACATGATGCCGTGAGGCCATTAGTAAAGAGCAGGGAAATTGAGGAAGTGATTCGAAGGGCAGATCAAAAAGGGGCAGCTATCCTTGCAAGTCCAATGAAATTAACTGTTAAAAAAGTTAACCCAACTCTCGAAATAATTAAAACAGTACCCAGGCATGACTTGTGGATGGCTCAAACACCTCAAGGCTTTAATAGAGATTTAATATTTAATGCGTATGAAAAGATTAAGAATACAAATGCAGAACTTACAGATGATGCGGAGGTAGTTGAGAAGGCGGGACACACTGTAGAAATAGTTTCAGGGAGCTATGATAATATTAAAATTACAACACGTGAGGATTTAAAGTTGGCAGAATTACTGTTGGTAAAACGTTGAAATTAAAGCAATGGCAGGAGAGAGTTTTTGGCACTAAAATTCTTTCAATAATTTCTTCTTTTTGTAGTCATAGTCTTCGTCAGTTATAAAGCCTTCATCTCTCAATCCTAAATACACCGCCAGAATCTCTTTAATGTTTTTTTCCTTTTCACTTTGATCACCTTCTTCCAGAAGGTCTCTTTTCTTATGATCGTAATCTATATCACTGATGAGTCCATCCTCTTTTAGTTTGCGAAGATCATTAAATTTGTCTTTTATACTCTTGCTTATTTTGCTGCCTAAAATCAATGCCTTTCTAAGCTCGTAATCTTCATTGGTAATAAGACCGGTAGTTTCCAACTCTTTGAGTTCCAGAAGCTGATCTTTAATACTCATTTGCTGTACTATGACAGTCTGGCGACCAGAGGGTGCTTGTGTGGTAAGGGGTGTGTCGGGCCCTGCCTGCTTTTCGTTTGGTATTTCCTTCTTTTCGTAGTCTTCTTTACTAATAATCGTACCTTCTTCTAAATCTATTACTAACCAATTATTGTGTCCTGTCTTAAATTGCTGACCGGAACGAAGACTTATTTTCCAGAATGGATTTTTGGTGATACTAAATGGATCAACAAATGCTTGCTGTTCAGTCTCTCCTAATACGTTATCTGCCCCTTTGTCTACTATATCTTCATATTGAATCCTCGAAAAAACAGCATTTAATTTGTTGTTAGAAATAAATAATCCGAATATGGTATATACGTCTGATTTAAAAAGGCCTTTTCCCAGTGTATAACTCGAATTTACCAATATATATTGCGATGGAGATGCCTTAGTAAAAGCGTCTAGCATGTGTGGTGTCAAATTTAATAATTCACTTTCTCCGAAGATATTCTGCTCTTTTCCCCATCCTGTTACGCCTTTTTCTTTATAATAGATAGAAGAAAGTACACCGGATAAAATATCTTTACTTAAATATTTTGGATGATCAAGAATTGCCCTTGATGCCCCTTTTGTACTCTTTAATTTTTCTAGTCTTATATACGTCTTGCCTTCATTAAATATATTACTATTCAGGTCTTGTGACTGTGCCTGTCCCGTATTATTTAAATTTAATACATCCAGGCCTTGACAACCAAAAGTTCCATACAAAATAATTAATAACAAGAAAGCTCTTATTTTCTTATGCCACATTATAATTACTTTTGTCCATAAATATTTAAAATTTGTTTAAAAGTTCTTTCTTTTTCAATTCATAATCTTGCTCTGAAATTAAACCTTCATCGCTGAGAACTTTTAATTCTTTTAGTTTTTCCCGTACATCTTGATAATTTTTCTTTTCTTCAATAAAGTTTTTGTCGGTCCTTATTTTTCTTTCAATAGCCCTACTGCGATCTGACGGAATTGAAATATCATTAGTATTGTCACTTATGTTAGCATTATCAGTGCTGGCAACTCCAAATAGATTACTACTCAAGTCAATAATAAGCCAGTTTTGGCGTCCCGGTGCAAACCGTTGTCCTCCCATGGGAACAAGGCTCCAGCGAGAGCTTCTCTTTACATCAAACGGATCTTCAAATTTAGCCTTATTGCTTTTTCTAAATGCCCTTCCATCATTAATATTTTTTTTACTTTGGATTGTACTAAAAACAATGTTGAGGTCGCTATCTGAAATAAACATACTGAAATAACTTTGACTATCAGCCAAAAGTACCTTATCAGAAGTAGAAAAAACTAAAATATCTTGAGAATCAGTAGCCATTGAGAATGCACTTATAATAGGAGGTATAATAGTCTGCAACTCTTCCTTCCTGAATAATTTCTTTTTACCTGAGCTACTCTTGATTAATGATTTCTGCTTGTAATAAATGGACGAAAGGATATTGGCAAGCCCTGATCCTGTAAAGTAGTATGGATGGTTATGGTTTTTCTTTATTACGTTTCCCTGCTCATCAAGTTCTTCTCGTATTTCGACGGAAGCATTCTGATTATTGATTGTTGCTCCGACTATGCTACTTTTTTTTTGAATTTTCTTATTAATTTTAGGCAGCGAGAGAGAACAGCCAAATGTTAGTGTTATCAACAAAAGTAAAGATACAAATTTTAGAGCAGTATAATATTTCATAAAAAAATATTCTTCTTTAACAGATTTTATCAATTGCTTCGGCAAGAGAAGACACCTCGGTAATTTTTAGAGATTTTATTCCTGACGTGTCACTTGAATTGTCCTTTGGAACAATGGCATTTTTAAATCCTAATCTTTCAGCTTCTTTCAATCTGCTTTCAAATTGGCTTGCTCCTCTAATTTCACCGCCCAAGCCTAATTCGCCAATAATGATTGTATCTCCTGATATTGCCACATCCTTGAAACTGGATGCAATTGCAATTGCAATTCCAAGGTCTGCTGCCGGTTCATCGATTTTTACACCACCAACAACATTCACAAAGATGTCATGTCCTCCTAAGAGAAGGCCAGTTCTTTTTTCCAGCACGGCTATTATCATAGCAACTCTATTATAGTCTGCACCACTTACTTTACGTTCTGGCGTACCGAAACTTGACCTGGTTACAAGCGCCTGCACCTCTACAAGCAGGGCTCTTGTACCCTCAATACAAGAGATAATCGAAGACCCTGAGATCAGGTTTTGTGTTCTGGAGAGGAATATTTCTGAAGGATCACTAACCTCCCTTAGTCCGCTGTTACGCATCTCGAAGATTCCTATCTCATTTGTAGGCCCAAAGCGATTTTTTACTGCCCTTAATATCCTGAATGACATGAATTTTTCACCTTCAAAGTACAGTACTGTATCGACCAGATGTTCTAACACTTTGGGACCGGCAATTACTCCTTGCTTTGTAACATGTCCCACTAAAAAAACGGAGGACTCAGTCTTTTTTGATGCTTGAATTAGTTCATTAGCACATTGCCTTACTTGTGAAACTGTTCCCGGAGAGGATTCGAGAATCGGCTTGAACATAGCTTGTACTGAGTCAATTATGACAAGTTTAGGGCTGATTTTTCTGATGTGTTCAAGAATAACATCTAAATTGTTTTCTGCAACCAAAAAAATGTTCTTAGATGATACGTTGAGTCTGTCTGCTCGCAACTTTATTTGTGCGGTTGATTCTTCCCCTGTTACGTACAAGGATACGCAACCCTGCTCACTAAATTTTTGACATATTTGTAGCAGGAGAGTTGATTTTCCTATTCCAGGTGTGCCCCCAACCAAAACTGCAGAACCTGTCACAATGCCACCGCCAAGGATTCTATCAAACTCTTCAATGTTGGTATTTGTCCGAAGTTTGCTTACCGTTTTTACGTCCGATATACAGGTAGGATTTTCTATATCATATTCCGGTAGGGTGTGAGTATATCTCGATTCGTATTTTTCTTCTGTCATTGAATCCCACTCTTCACAACCGGAACATCTACCTACCCATCTACTGGTTTTCCATCCACATTCCGAGCAGACATAAACAGTACTAGCTTTTGTCATAATATAGCTTCATTTTCCCTTAGAGTTTTTTACAATTATCACAAGATAGTTGTGTTCTTGCAAGCAATAAAAAAAGGGGCTCGAAAGCCCCTTTTTAAATATGTACTCAATTTGCTATATTACTATCCAATTATTCACTCTTCAAATCGCCTGTGACTAATTCTTCCTTTACTGTTGCCTCTTCAAAAACCAGTTTTTCTTCCTTTAGTTTTACCTTAATGGAATCGTTTTCTTTGAACTTTCCTCTGAGTATTTCTTCAGAAAGTGGATCTTCTATTAAATTCTCTATGGTTCTGTGAAGCGGTCTTGCACCATAATTTGGTTTATAGCTTTTGTCAATAAGGAAATCAGTTGCTTCCTTGGTTATTGAAAGCGTTATTTTATAATTGTTAAGCCTCTCACGTATGCTTTCTAATTCGATCTCTACAATCTTTCTCAGGTCTTCCTTTGTAAGATCTCTAAATACGGCAATATCGCTAATCCGGTTGACGAACTCCGGGCGAAAATGCTTTTCAACCGCCTCTAATAGTTGATCGCGAATAGATTCATAAGACTGCACTCCAGATGTTTTCTTGAACCCTAACGAGGCTGTGTTTTTAATTATGTCTCCACCAATGTTTGAAGTCATTATAATAATTACGTTACGAAAATCAATATGACGTCCAAAACTGTCTGTTAATTTCCCTTCCTCCAGAACCTGTAACAACATATTAAATACGTCTGAATGTGCTTTTTCGATTTCATCCAGAAGAACTACGGCGTAGGGACGTCTTCGTATTTTCTCCGTTAACTGTCCCCCTTCCTCAAAACCGACGTAACCTGGAGGAGCGCCTATCAGCCTTGATACATTATGTTTTTCCATGTATTCAGACATATCTATTTGAATCAATGAATCTTCTTCTCCGAACAAAAACTTTGCCAGGGCTTTTGAGAGAAGAGTTTTTCCAACTCCTGATGGGCCTATAAAGATAAAGCTGGCACTCGGCCTGTTTGGGTTCTGTAGGCCTGCCCTTGACCTTCTGACGGCCTTTGCTACTGCGTTAATAGCATTATCTTGTCCAACGACTGTTTTACAAAGTTCTTTCTCGATATCGAGCAATCTCTTTGCTTCTTTTGCCTCCATACGTTTGAGCGGTATGCCAGTCATGGTTGAAACTACTTCTGTGATAACCGCTTCATCTACAGTCCCGTCTATTTCCGTACATTTCTCCCGCCATTCTTTTTCTACGTCACCCTTTTTCTTTTTTAATTTGTCCGCTTTATCTCTCAGCTTTGCTGCTCTCTCAAAATCCTGTAATGCCACGGATTTATCTTTTTCTTTTTCGAGATGTTCTATTTCTTTCTCTATATGCCTTAAATCAGGAGGATGCGTAGTTGCCTTAAGTCTTACACGCGCACCCGCTTCATCAATAACGTCTATAGCCTTATCAGGTAAGAATCTTCCAGTGATATATCTTGTTGCATATTCTGTAGCAAATTTTAATGCTTCATCAGTTATTTGAACCTTATGATGCGCCTCATATCTATCCCTTAAACCTTTTAAAATTTCAACGGTTTCTTCCTTAGAAGGCGGGTCAACAATTATTGTTTGAAATCTTCTTTCGAGCGCGCCGTCCTTCTCAATGTATTTTCTGTATTCGTCCAGAGTAGTTGCACCAATACACTGAATTTCTCCTCTGGAAAGAGCGGGTTTTAAGACATTAGACGCATCGATTGCACCTTCTGCACCTCCTGCGCCTACTAATGTATGTAACTCATCTATGAAGAGTATTATATTTTTTGCTCTACGAACCTCTCCCATTACGGCTTTGATTCTCTCTTCGAATTGGCCCCGGTATTTTGTTCCCGCAACCATCATCGCCAAATCTAAAGCAACTATTCTCTTATCACGTAAAAGAGCTGGAACCGCTCCACTAACCACAGCCTGTGCCAATCCTTCTACTATTGCCGTTTTTCCAACACCTGCTTCTCCGAGCAAAACAGGGTTGTTCTTTGTTCGACGACTTAGAACCTGAATCAAACGTTCAATAACTAACTGTCTGCCAATTACTGGATCCAGTTCCTGATCCTTTGCCTGTTGTGTTAAATCGCGACCAAAGGAGTCAAGGGCAGGTGTCTTTGACTTACCTCTTTTTTCTTCTTTTTCTTTAGAGCCTTGTGTTGTTTCCGCACCTAGAAGCTCGATTACTTCCTCTCTTACACCTTCCAATTTTACGCCTAAATTCAACAATACTTGCGCAGCAACACCTTCTTGTTCTCTGAGTAATCCAAGTAGTTGATGCTCGGTGCCTATATAGTTATGCCCCATAGCCTTTGCTTCTTCCATAGCGTATTCTAATACTTTCTTTACCCTTGGAGTGAAAGGCAATTGTCCGACCGAGACCAGGTCCGGTCCAGATTGAACTATCTTTTCTACTTCCATACGTATTTTTTTCAAATCGATATCTAAATTTTGTAGGACATTTGCAGCTACGCCACTACCTTCCTTTACCAAACCAAGTAAAATATGTTCTGTTCCTATATATTCATGGTTGAATCTTTTCGCTTCCTCTCTTGCAAGAGCCATCACCTTCCTTGCCCTATCG